>Ga0209816_1001581_pt1 | contig 16930 bp, 14 predicted proteins | sample CoawatmetaG01DNA_FD_187509 | JGI IMG/M metagenome (GOLD analysis project Ga0209816, IMG submission 187509) | Marine microbial communities from the West Antarctic Peninsula - Coastal water metaG017-DNA (SPAdes) (version 2) | ecosystem: Environmental > Aquatic > Marine > Coastal ... | reverse complement strand
GCACAATGCCAAAAGTAATGAGTTTGTCATTCTCTGCAAGTTCGCTCGCAATTGTAATTGACTGATGAAATGCTTTAACATTTTTGATTAAATGATCAGCCGATAGCACTAGCAATATCGGATCTTCACCGGTATTAATAAACTTTAACGCGGCTAAGGCAATAGCTGGTGCAGTATTCTTCCCTTCGGGCTCTAGAATAATCCCTTTGGTTTTTTTGTTGATTTCACGCAGCTGTTCCGCAGCCAAGAAACGATGCTCTTCATTACAAATAACGAGAGGGCTAGATGCTATATTAGGTAGCCGCATAATTGTATCTTGAAATAATGTTGTTTGATTGACCAGACTAATAAATTGTTTTGGATAAAGCTTTCTAGAGAGAGGCCACAATCTTGTTCCACTTCCACCTGATAAGATTACTGGTACTATCATTTATTGGGTTTATGTATTGGATTAGTACTAGGGTGAGTCCAGTTTTTCTGTGCTTCTGTAAGTTTAATATATCTATAAAAAGTCCCCTCAAAATTACCAAAGGCGATTACAAAGCCTGGCCCACCATCTAAGAAACCAAGTTTAAATATATAGTGCTTAATAAAAGACCAAAATCCATGTAGAAATGCTTTTAAAACACTTCCATTCACCCCCTTTCCCTGTAATTTTTTAACACCTAGGCTGGAGTAACGATTAGCTTTATGGATTATTTCCTCAGTGTTTTTAAAAGGAAATTGCCAAATTATATTGCTTATAGTTCCAATTTCCTTATTGCTATGACTGATGTATCCTTCATGAACAGGTTCCATGGTGTAACTCATTTTTCCGTTTTTAAAAAGCTGAGGTTGTCTATAGTTAGGGTACCAGCCAGAATATTTAATCCATCTTCCCATAAAAAAATTCTTTCTTGGAACTCGATAAATTTCTAATGGAGCGTTATCAATAAGTGCAATAATTTCATCGCGTACTTCTATTGTGCATCTCTCATCTGAATCAAGGCTGAAAATCCAATCTCCAGTGCAATGACTAATAGCTTGATTTCTTAAGTCTCCATAGCCATTAAAAGGAATATGTACTACTGTCGCTCCAAGTTCATTAGCAATTTCAGTTGTGCCATCCGTGCTATGTGAATCAGCTAAAATAATTTCATCAGCCCACAGGACGCTATTAATACAATCTCTAATCTTTTCTGCTTGGTTATAGGCAATAATGTAGACTGAAATTTCCATGAGTAATACGTTAACTTTATTATGTGGTTAAATGTTACCCAATTATTAAGTGTTTTAAAGAATTAAATGCGAATAAGTCTAATAGTTGCTACTTATAACCGACCTGATGCTCTATTGCTAGTTCTCAAGAGTATACATTGTCAAAGTCTTCAACCTAATGAGGTAATTATTGCAGATGATGGTAGTGATGAAAAAACTAAAAACTTAATTTCAGACTATAGGACTCAAACTAACTTGGAAATAATCCATTCCTTTCAAGAAGATTTAGGCTTCAGGGCTGCAGAGTCAAGAAATAGGGCCATTTCTATGGCGAGTAGTGACTATATTGTATTAATTGATGGAGATATGATTCTTCATCCCGAATTTATCATGAATCATTCAAAAAATGCGCAACCAGGTTATTTTATTCAGGGCTCTAGAGTCCTTCTTTCAAAGAAGAAGACAAGGGAAGTAATTAAAGAAAAACAGATAATTTTTAATTTTTTTTCCAGTGGGCTTAATAATCGTTTAAATTCACTTTATTCGAATTTTTTAGCAAAACTATTTTCAATCAATAAAAATTACTTGGAGGGCATAAAAACTTGCAACATGTCTTTTTTTAGAAAAGACTGTATTAGTGTTAATGGATTTAATAACGAATTTGAGGGTTGGGGCAGAGAAGATAGTGAATTCATTGTTAGATTATTTAATAAAGGTATAAATCGTAAGACACTTAAATTTTTAGTTATACAGTACCATCTTTGGCATGATGAGTCTGATAGAGGCTCTTTACTAAAAAATGATCAGTTATTAAAAAAAGCAGTTGATGAAAGCCTTGATTGGTGTAGTTTTGGTATCAATAAGTTTTTATGAGAATGATAATTAATTTAAAGGCTTATTTATTAAAGCTCCTAACAAAAAAGAATTTTTTTTTATTTGATATTAAAGATTCAAAAAGTGTTTTGATTTTAAAATATGACAGAATAGGCGATATGATTGTATCAACGCCAATTTTTAGAGAATTAAAACTAGCATATCCAAATATAAGTATCTCTGTTCTTGCCAGTAAAGAAAATAGAGATGTAATTAAATACAACCCTTATGTTGACAAAATTTATACAAATTACAAGAACCAAATCTTTAATGACTTACCAACACTATTAAAACTAAGAAAGAAAAATTTTGATGTATGTTTTGAGTTAGATCATTCAGTGATTCCACATGCTATATTGAGGTTAAAAATATTAAATCCAAAAAAAATTATCTCCATCCATAAAGATGGAAGGTATGGGGTTAAAGGTAGTGATTTAAAGATTTATGATTATTTTACAAAAAAAGATACTAAGAGTCATTTTGGTAAAATTTGGCTAGAAACTTTAATTTTTTTTGGTATTAGTCCAAGTTCTTATAGTTATGATTTGTTTCTTGGAAATATAGAAAAAGAAAAAGCAAAAAATTTCGCAATATCACTTGGTAAAAGAATAAAGATAGGAATTAACATGGAGGGCTCCTTCCCAGAAAAAAGCATACAAAAAGAAGAATTAGAGAAAATATGTGTCGGTTTGCATAATAATTTTAACAATATAAAAATTGTAATATTAACTAGCCCTGATAAATTATTAGAGAAGAAGAAACTAATTTCAGAATTGGGACTTGATTTTGTCATTCCTTCATATAATACAAAAACCATTATTGATGCTGCAGCGCTAATAGAGCGTCTAGATTTAATTATTACTCCTGATACATCAATAGTTCATATTGCCGCATCTTTTGATAAGCCTGTAGTTTCTATTCATGAAAATAATAAAGATAGTTTTCGTTTATGGGCTCCAACTTCAACTCTAAGTAAAACAGTATTTGCATCAAGTAGTTATGGATTATTTGATTATAGTGTTGATGATGTTATTAAATCAGCTACTGACTTTCTTAAAATTATTGAGATAGATTTATGAGAATAATGGGAACTAAGTATTGCGGCCATGATAGTGCATTATGTGTTTTAGATACAACACAGAAAAAAATATTTGCTATTAGCACTGAAAGAGTAACAAGAATAAAGCATGATTCAATAGATATTACGCCAATTATTAATACCTATGATTTTAAAAGTATTGATTTTGTTGCTCATTCTTACAGCGATTTTGAAGATAAAGGTCATGATGGAGAGTTGCGAGAAAAAATGACCCTTAATAAGGATATTGAAAAAGCTCTTAGACTTATTATTAATCCAAAATATGCAGTAGACTTAGGCATAACTAGGACAGAAAAAAATATAATGATTTTTAAGTCTTTATTTACAAATTATGCAGCTGTTAAGGCATATTATGGTGCCAAGTTTAATAGAGCTTTAGTGAAAGAGACACCTGAAGGCAATAAAAAGGCATTTACTAATTATATAAAGAAAAATTTAGCTATATTTGACTTAATACCAAAAAAAGTATTTTTTTACGACCATCATTTATGCCATGCTGTCCCATCATATTATTTATCTCCTTTTAATGAAGAAAAGGCTCTTGCATTAACAATTGATGGACAAGGTGATGGTTATTTTAGTAAATTGTTTTATTTTAATGGCTTGGATGATTATAGGCTGGTAGGAGAGTCATCAGCAGACTACCTGGGCGAAGGCGATAAATTCTTGTCAATTGGCCGATTATATAATTACTTTACAAAAGCTATGGGTCTTCGCCCTAATAGTGATGAGGGTAAAGTGGAAGCTCTAGCAGCATTTGGTCAGGCAGACAAAGATTTGTATAAGTACTTAATGTCGGCAACTGTAATAGATAAGAATTTATTAAGTATTAATTTTGATGTAAAGCTAATTGAACCTTTTTATGACATTGATTGGTTAAAAAAGCAACGAGAAAGAACGGGTGATGAAAATTTTTGTGCTTCAATTCAGACTTATCTTGAAGATATTATTGTAAATTACCTTAATCTTGCGTATGAAAAATATCCTACCAATAATTTATGTATTTCAGGTGGAGTTGCCGCAAATATTATTATGAGTCTTGCAATCTATGAAAAGACTAACTTTAAAAATATTTATGTCTACCCAGCAATGGCCGATGATGGATTGGCAATTGGTAGTGCTATATTAACTGCAATTAGCTTAGATCAGGATATTAAATGGCTTAAAGATTTGTCAATGCCTTATTTTGGTGACTCATACAGCCGCGAAGAGGTTAAAAAAACGCTCGATGGATTTGACAATATTTCTTATGAAGATTTAGGCGGGGACTGGCCTGAGAGTGCAGCAGCATCTGTTGCAAAAGGAAAAATATGCGCCTTATTTCACGGGAAAATGGAATTTGGGCCAAGGGCTTTAGGTAATAGATCAATTGTAGCAAATCCAATGCTTAAAGATACGAGACAAAAAATTAATTCAACTATTAAAAGACGTCCTTCTTACCAGCCTTTCTGCCCATCGATATTAGAAGAAGATAGAGTTAGGTTGTTTAAAGATAGTTTTTCACATAAACATATGGCTATTGCTTTTAGAATGAAAGATGAGTTTATTAATGATTTGCCTTGTGCAGTTCATGTTGATGGCACAGCTAGGCCTCAATTTGTAGAAAAAAAAGATAATCCAAATTATTATCGTTATTTAAAGGCTCTTAAAAATATTACAGGTTATGGAGTAAGCCTGAATACTTCATTTAATTTACATGGTAGAACTATTGTAAGAACCCCAAAAGATGCTATTATTGACTTCATTGATTGCAATATTGACGAGCTTTTTATAGAAGGTTATCGAGTAAAAAGGAATTAGAATGAAAATTAGTGCATTTACTTTTATTAAAAACGGTCAAATATTAGGGTATCCATTTTTACAGTCGATTCAATCTGTGTTGCCTATAGTTGATGAATTTATTATTAATGTAGGTGAAAGTGAAGATGATACATTGTCGATGATTAAGTCACTTGAAAGTCCAAAAATTCGAATTATTGAATCTCATTGGAATGATTCAATGAAAGATCGAGGCTATGTTTATGGCCAGCAAAAAATGATTGCTCAGTTCAATTGTACTGGAGATTGGGCTTTCTATATTGAGGGAGATGAAGTCTATCATGAAGATGAGTTACAAAAAATAAAAAAATCTATGGAAGTTAATTTGAATGACTTAAATGTTGAGGCACTCGTTTTTGATTTTTATCACTTTTATGGAAATACAAATAGTATTCTTAATTCGCCAGGGTGGTATAGATCTGAAGCTAGAATTATAAAAAATTCAGTAAGATCTTATGCTCCTGATGGACTTTTTTGGTTAGTTTTAGACTCAAATAAAAAGGGGCGCTATCCAAGAGCTAAGCATACTGGCGCCTCTTGTTACCATTATGGCTGGGCTCGAAATGAGAATCAGATGAACTTAAAAAGTACTAAAGTACATCAATACTGGGGCAAGGAACCTGTAAAAATTAATTATACTCAAATGGATAAATCAATTATTCAAGAGTTCAAAGGAACACATCCTAAGATTATTGAAGATTGGCTAAATAATGATAAAGGCTTGTATCAAGTAGATTCAAGTTATAAGCCAACAAAAAAACAAAAAAAACATCAAATACTTATTAAGATTGAAAATATTTTTAGTGTAGACTTCAGTAAAAAGCATTATAAGCTTGTTTGATGAAAATTCTTATCGAACTACCTACATGGCTTGGTGATGCAGTAATGACAACTCCAGCTATTGAAAATTTAGCAAATTTTCAAAATGAGGTTGAAATCACTTTAATTGGCTCTTTTGCATCAATAGAAGTTCTTAAAAACCACCAAAAAGTGGTAAAAATAGTTATTTTAGACAAAAAATACCCATCTTTAGTCAAAATATCGAGAGAATTAGGCAGTTTTGACGCTTTTTTCTCATTCAGAAACTCTTTCCGTGCCAAATTTCTGAAATTATTGATTTCAGCTAATAATAAGAATCAATTCAAGAAATCTAAATATCCAAATCGCCATCAAGTTGAAAAATACAACGATTTTGTTAACGACAGCCTAGGCACTAATTTTCCAGCTAGGAAATTAGCGCTTCAGGCTATTAATTCAACAATAAGCACTGACAAATTATCATTAGGAATCAATCCTGGAGCTTCCTATGGTAGTGCTAAACGCTGGTATCCTGAAGAGTTTGCTCAAGTGGCTGAAGAACTTTCAGAAAAATATGACATTGTTATTTTTGGTGGTCTAGGTGAGGTCGACATTGCAAATGATATTGAAAAATCATTGATTGAAAAAGGCGTAACTAATTATCAAAACCTAGCGGGCAAAACCACCATTTCAGAGTTAAGTAATCAAATATCAAGCCTCGATCTTTTTATCACTGGAGACAGTGGTCCTATGCACATTGCAGCGGCTTTTCACGTACCTACAGTGGCTATATTCGGCCCCACGAGAGATGATGAAACCTCTCAGTGGATGAATGAAAAAAGCATAATTGTTAAAAAAAATCTAGATTGTCAACCTTGCATGCACCGTACTTGTCCACTTAAGCACCATAATTGTATGAAGCTAATCAAAGCAGTTGATGTTCTGAAGGCTGTTAGATCTGTTAATTAAAAATTGACCGAAGGAAATATCCTTGGGTGCAAATTTAATAATTAAAAACTTATTTAGCTTCGCTAAATTCTAGGTCAATCAAGTGACAAATAGTGTGGCCAATGACAATATGCATTTCTTGAATACGCGCGGTATCTTGTGCTTGCACGACAATGTTAGTATCACAAATATCATTCATTTCACCGCCATCTCTACCACTAAAGCCAATGGTTTTGCAACCTAAGTTTTTAGCCAGTTTAAGTGCGCTAACCACGTTGGCACTACTACCGCCAGTGCTGATACCAATAGCTACATCACCTGTATTTGCTAAAGCTTCAACTTGGCGATCAAATACGTGATCATAACCATAGTCGTTACCAATCGCGGTGAGTGCCGAGGTGTCAGTAGTTAGGGCAATCGCTGCCAAACCTTTGCGTTCAACTTTGTATCTGCCGACCAGTTCTGCGGCAATGTGTTGCGCATCAGCAGCACTGCCACCATTACCAAAGAGTAAGATTTTATTGCCATTTTTAAGGCAGTCAATACAAAGTTTTGCTGCTTCTTCTACTGAATGACCAATTGATTCAAAAGTAGCTTGGCTGGTTTTAAGGTGTTCTTCAAACTCAAATTTTATGATTGACTGCATGATTATTTTGATTATTTTGATTGTTGAATTTTTTCAATGGTTTTTGTGGTGCTTTTTCCATCGACGAATTGTATCAGTTTTAGCTCTTCTGCAATATCTTGCCCAACAACGTCCTGGCCTTCGTAATCAGAGCCTTTGATTAAAGTATGGGGTTTAATAGCATTGATTAAATTATAAGGCGTGTCGTCGTCAAAAATCACCACGTAATCCACAGCTTCCAGTGCCGCCAAAATATAGGCTCTATCAATTTGCGTATTAATAGGGCGACCTTCACCCTTTAAAGCGGTAACTGAGCGGTCTGAATTAAGCCCCAGTATTAGCACATCACCAAAGTTTTTGGAAGCCTCTAAATACCGAACATGGCCAGCATGCAACAAATCAAAGCACCCATTGGTAAAGACAATTTTTTTGCCTCGAGTTTTTAGTTCTTTACTCAAAGCAGTAATTTCATTTAGTGTTTTGATGTGTGCGTCACTTGTGGACTTGTTAAGGCTAGATTCGTACTCAATAATTTCATTCAGTGTTGCTGTTGCACTACCAATCTTACCAACAACAACGCCTGCCGCAAGGTTGGCAAACTTAACAGCTTCATCAATATCAAGCTCGCAAGAGAGGGCAAATCCAAGCGAGGCCAGCACTGTATCGCCTGCGCCCGTCACATCAAATACTTCTCTGGTTTGAGTGGGGTGCTTGCGTAATTCACCATCATAAATTGCAACACCTTGCTCGCTGAGGGTAATGAGTGACACGTCTAACTCACATTCTTCCTTGAGTAGTTTTATGGCGCAAGCAAGGCTTTCATCATCAGTAATGTTGATTCCAGTCGCTTTGCTGGCCTCTTTTTTGTTTGGTGTTAATAAGTAAGCGCCCTTGTACTTTGCATAATCCAAACCTTTAGGATCGACAAGAATCTTAATCGAATGTTGTTTGGCAGTTTTAATGAGTTGTTGTGTTAATTCATTTGTTAAAACACCTTTGCCATAATCAGAGAGCAGCACACAGTCATAACCTGAAATCCTTTTTCTATAATTTGAAAGTAAGGTTTTTTGCGATGTTTCAGTTATCTCTGTTGAGTTTTCTTGATCATAACGCATCACTTGTTGTTGTGCGGCAATAATACGTGTCTTTTTTGTGCTGATTCTTTTTGGTTCGGTGATGAGATACTGCGTGTCAATCTCAATTTCATTAAGTAGTAATTTTAGCTCGCTCGAAACCCCACATTCACCCAGCACGCTCATTACATCAACTTTGGCATTTAAATTTTTAAGGTTATTAATGACATTGCCAGCGCCGCCGAGCACTTTACTCTCGTTGTTAATACTCACAACAGGTACCGGCGCTTCGGGTGAAATACGATCCGATGAACCCCACAGGTAGTGATCAACCATCAGATCGCCGATTACCAATATTTTGGGTGATCTTTCCTTTAGGCTAATCATTTGGTATCTGGTGAAAGCGCCTAATCTCAGGAATATAGTTCTTAATCCCCTCCTCGAGAGTTACTCTCGGCTCAAAACCAAGGGAGGTTTGTGTCGTTGTAATATCTGCCTGAGTGTGCATTTGATAGCCTTTATAAGGGTTGAGAAAGTAGTCAGTTCCTAAATCAGTGCCTAGCTCTTGTTGTAAAATATCGGCAATATCTTGGAAGCTTCGGGGCTTTCCAGTCCCAACGTTGAACACGCCATTTTGTTTAGGGTTGCAGGCTTTAATGTTGGCCTGAACTACATCTTCAATATTAATAAAGTCACGCAGTATCTCATCTGATCCTTCAAACAGCCTCGGTGTTTTGCCATCTAAAATTTGATGCCCCAGTTGAATCACCATTGAGGAGGTTTCTGCCTTGTAGTATTCCTTTTGCCCATAAACATTAAAGTATCGAAGACCTACAACAGTCATTTCAGGGTTTTCTTTTATAAAACGATAGGCAATTTGATCCATTGCATATTTACTATAACCATATGGGTTTTCAGGTGATTCATTGCCAACTACCTGAGGAGAAGGCAAACCTCCATAGGTGGCAGCTGAAGTGGCATAAACCATTGCGGCTTTATTTTGTTTTGCAATGTCGAGTAAATCATAAAATGAGTTAACATTGGTTTGCATAACAAGCTCTTGATCATACACTCGAGTATCAGAAATTGCTGCTTGGTGGAAAATATAGTCAAATTTATAATCACTTAGTAATACTAAATCAACTTGATTATTAATGTTTCCACAAATGACATCACCTTTGAAGCCAATTAAGTTATTGTAATGGCCAAAACTCTTTAAGTTGCCATTAGAAAAAGTTGCTTCACTTCTAAAACAATCAAATATTACTACGTGGGTGTTAGGGTGATTTTCTTGAAAATAAAAAGCCAAATTGCTCCCTATAAAGCCTGCACCACCAGTAATTAGAATAGTTTTATTGTTAAAATTTATATTATTGTTTATCATAGTTTATTTAGTTTTGTTTAATTATAGAGCATCGTTTATTAGTAAATACAAGAAACACAAAAAAAGATAAGAGACTTCAAGTAGTAGATTTAAATTGTATTGTTGTTGATAAACAAAGTTTGTTCAATTGTTGAACATGAACTAATATTAATGATATGATAGAGTTTGAAAGATTTTTTTTGCAAATATATTTGCAAGGTATGGCGGTAGCGTGCCTAATATTTGACTTTTATTTTTTTTCTGCACTAATGAATAAACGAGATATACGTCTTGATCTGCTTCGTAGTCTAGAATCAAATCCTGAATACACCCAAAGAGAGCTCTCTCAAGAGATGGGGGTGAGCTTGGGCAAGGTAAATTACTGTATGAAAAAACTGACTGAGAAGGGCTTAATAAAGCTAACAAACTTCAGTCGCAGCTCAAATAAATTTGGCTATGCGTACCTCCTTACCCCTAGTGGAATCGAAGAGAAGTCAAGGCTAACTTTTTCATTTCTTAAAAGAAAGGTTATTGAATATGAAATACTAAAAAAAGAGATTAATGAGCTAAAACTTGAATCAGAAGAAATGGCTAATGAAAAGCGATAATAGCCATTATCGTTTTTAATGAACTTGCAAATAAAACCTTACAAAGCATAACAAATATAGTCAATTACTTAAATTAGAAATTTTTAATAATGATTAAGCAATTCTGGAAACACTTACATAAACGGCGTAGAAAGCAATTTTTTCTGCTATTAATTCTAATGGTTGTTGCCTCTATAATGGAGGTTGTAAGTATTGGTGCTATAGTGCCATTTCTAAGTGTATTAACTGCACCTGAACAAATTTATCAACATCATCTTGCTCAACCTTTGATTAAAATCTTGGAGATAACAGAGCCCAGTCAGCTATTATTGCCATTAACCATTATTTTTGTTATGGCGACGCTAATTTCAGCAACAGTGCGCTTACTCTTACTTTATGCATTGACCAGATTGTCTTATGCCACAGGTGCTGATCTTAATATTGATATCTACAGACGCACTTTGTATCAAGATTATTCAATTCATGTATCACGCAACAGTAGTGAGATTATAAATAGCATTATCACTAAGACAAATATCGTCATAGTTCATATTTTAGTGCCGTCACTTAATTTAATCAGTTCAGTTATTATTATGGTAGGTATTACTAGTATAGTTTTTACTATTAATGCACAAGTAGCATTAATCACATTTTTGGTTTTTGCTTTGTTTTATGGGGTAATAGTTTTTTTCACTAAAAAATCTCTACAAAAAAATAGCCAATTAATAGCCGATGAATCTACAAAAATGGTTAAATCTTTACAAGAAGGTTTGGGCGGAATACGTGATGTTTTAATTGATGGTACCCAAGAATTTTATTGCAAACTATATCAGAATGCCGATTTATCATTGCGAAGAGCGTCAGGCGATAACGTTTTTATTGGACATAGTCCACGTTATCTGATGGAGGCGGTTGGTATGATTGTATTAACAATTCTAGCATACACTTTAACCCTTCAAAGCAATGTTGTTGTAGCTATCCCTATATTGGGAGCACTTGCGCTAGGTGCAATGAAATTACTCCCTCCATTACAACAAGCGTACGGATCTTATAGTGCAATCAAAGGTGCAAAATCTTCTTTTATCGATGTGTTAAATTTACTAAATCAGCCACTGCCATATAATGCTAGTCAGGATTTAATCAATCCAACACCTTTTAAACGAGAAATTGTTTTTAAGGATTTAAGCTTTAGATATACAAAAAACACGCCATGGATATTAAAGAATGTAAACCTAAGCTTTAAAAAAGGTGAAACAATTGGTTTTATTGGAGTGACGGGCAGTGGTAAAAGCACACTACTAGATATTTTAATGGGCCTATTGACTCCTACATCGGGAGAACTTTTGATAGATGGAGTTGCTATCTCACAGCAAAATAGAAGGGCATGGCAAGCGCATATTTCCCATGTTCCACAAAGTATCTATCTTGCTGATAGCACTATTCAAGAAAACATTGCCTTTGGCGTTGGGTCAGAGCAAATAAAAGAGCATAGGGTTATTCAAGTGGCACAACAGGCTCAAGTTTCAAAAATGATCAATAATTTAAAAAATAAATACAAAGCTTTTGTCGGTGAGCGGGGTGTTCAACTATCAGGCGGACAAAGGCAAAGGATTGGTATAGCCCGTGCTTTGTATAAAGACAGTGATGTACTTATTTTTGATGAAGCCACTAGCGCTCTAGACAATCAAACAGAACAAAAAATAATGCAACAAATTGCCAAATTGAAAGACAATCAGACTGTATTTATCATTGCACATAGACTTACAACATTAGAACAGTGTGACAGAATAATCAGAATAAATACAGATTATACGATTGAACAAGTGAATTTTAATCAAATAGAATTTAATTAAAATATCAAACTACGATTTAACTTATTCCCAAAGTCCTGGTGGCGATCATAGTATTACTTATTTAGGCAAAGGAATAACCCGGCAATAAATCATTTAATCAAATTTACATAAAAATACAAAATCAATAACTTATAAAGCATCATTACACAAATTAGTGATACTTTAACAAAGGAAAATCCACCTACATCTCACTAGACGCTAACCCATGCACTAGAAAACCAAACTAACGAACCTCTAGAAATTATCGAAATACAAAGTGATACCCATCTAGGTGAAGATAATATAGTCAGATTTGACGATATTTACGTTAGAGTTTATAAAAACTAAGCAATTAATAGTACACTGATGCGCGCAGCTAAAAATGAACTCAATATGGAGTAAAATTAATCTTAGATTTATAAGTGTATTCAAACATTTTTATGATGATAGTATTTATAAGGCTATATAAACAACTATGTTAATTTGGCTCACGAGATTGAAATAGAAGAAGTGCTCAGTCTACTAACCGAACCACATAATGCATACCAGTGGCTCAGTGAGTCATATAAAGTAAGCAAGTACATAAATACGTAAAGGATTATTTTAAAGATTAAATATGAAAAAAGCATTTATAACAGGAGTAACTGGCCAAGATGGCTCATATCTTGCAGAACTATTATTAGAAAAAGACTATGAAGTTCATGCAATAATAAGGCGTGCATCCGTATTTACAACAAAAAGAATTGAACATATTTTTCAACATAAAAGAATGTTTACTTATCATGGAGATTTAAGTGATTCAAGTAATCTTCATCGATTGTTAATGAAAATAAAACCGGATGAAATATATAATTTAGGTGCACAATCACATGTGGCTGTATCTTTTGAAGTGCCAGAGTATACTGCAGATGTTGTTGGATTAGGTGCTATACGAATATTAGATGCAGTTCGTGATTTAGGTCCAGAATGTAAATATTTTCAAGCCTCTACATCAGAGCTATTTGGGGGCATTCCTGGAACAGAGCCTCAAAGTGAAACGACACCGTTTTATCCGAAATCCCCCTATGGTGCAGCCAAACTTTATGCTTACTGGGTAACAGTTAATTACCGAGAGTCATATAATTTGTTTGCTTGCAATGGTATTTTGTTTAATCATGAATCTCCTCGACGCGGAGAAACGTTTGTAACAAAAAAGATTACTCAAGCAGTTGCACGAATACATCAAGGTAGGCAAAAAATATTAAAGCTAGGCAATATGGATGCTAAACGCGATTGGGGTCATGCAAAAGACTTTGTTTATGCTCAATGGCTCATGCTCCAACAAGATAAACCACAGGATTATGTTATTGCAACAGGCGAAACTCATACTGTAAGAGAGTTTGTAGAATTGGCATTTAAAGAAGTGGGTATCGACATTGAATGGCAAGGTACTGGTGTTAATGAAAAAGGTATGGACAGTAAAACTAGCAATGTTTTGGTAGAAATCGATGAAAAATATTTCCGACCAGCGGAGGTTGAGCTGTTGTTAGGTGATCCATCTAAAGCTGAAAAAGAATTAGGCTGGAAAAGACAAGTTTCATTCCAAGAACTAGTTTCCGGTATGCTTAAGTACGATTTAGAAAATGATGGCTTTGGCGGTAAAGAGTGAGTTGGAATGATGATAGTATTGCCATTAAGTGGCTATCAGATAATCCATTATTATCAAACAGGGATACAAAGTAAATGGAAACAATTACACACAATGGTGAAATCAAAACAATTTGTAGTTTAATTGTTAATTTTTATGGTTTACAATAATAACTACAATAGAAATGGAAAAATAGTTGTAAGGGTTTTTGCAGGTCTTGGAAATCAGCAATTTCAATATGCTTTTGCAAAGGCTTTGTCTTTAAAATACAATAAAGAATTAGCACTCGATAGTTCGCATTTTTTGCACCGATATCACCCAATAAAAAATCAAGGCTTTTACTATCCATATAAATTGGATGAATTTGACTTGAAAGAAAATAAAACCAACATAATTTTAAGAGAAATAGTTGGTTTGCTATGCAGACATCAAAAAATACAAAAAACATATCAATTTATAAATAATTATCTAATGATGCAATCATTACCAATGCTTGTTACTGATGATAATTTTTTAGAAGAATTACTTAGTAAAAATAAAACTTTTCTAATTTCTGGATATTTTCAGAAACATAGTACTTTTGAAGAGTTTGCAGATATTATTAGAAAAGATTTAACCTACTGTAAAGAATTGACGCCAAAAAACACAAATTATTTACAAGCAATAAGCAGTGAAAATACAGTTTCCATACATGTTCGCCGTGGTGATTATGTAGAAAAGAAGCATGTGTTAAATACCTTTGCCAGAATTTCCCCTAGTTATTTTGATTGTGCGGTTAGGTATATTGCAGATAAAATAAATATTAAAAAGTTAATTATCTTTTCTGATGATATTGAATGGGTCAAAAAAAAACTCTCATTTGATTATAACTGTATATATATTGATAATAATGGACCTGATTATCAGCATCAGTATTTAATGAGTCAGTGTAATCATAATATTATTTCAAATAGCACATATAGTTGGTGGGGTGCTTGGCTTAATCCAAATAAAGAAAAAATAGTTTGCGTGCCTGAAAAGTGGTATGAAAACGAAAATAGAAAGAATGATATTTACATACCTAACAATTGGATAAAAATAAATAATAATTAGCATACTCTATAAATTAAGATATAGCACCCCAACAAATTAAGACAACAATTTAAGATTTCTTATTTCGAACGAGCTAAACTTAACCCAGCAATTCGGAGTAAAAAATATGAGTAAAAAATGAGCCAATTACACTTCAGCATTTAAAACAAAACTAGTGCTTGAGCTATTACAAAATGAAAGAACTTTGTCAGAGATAGCTAGTAAGTGCAATATCTTTCCATGGAATCTAGTTACAGAAGCAAGACTTTTCTTAGTTAATAAAGAGATTTAAGGTGTTAAAAAGTGTGAATTTAAGAAAACTACAACCATATTTTCCAAAAAATTAAAAGAAGGTTGACGGAATTAAATAAATCTTTTGACGATAATATTTGTTCTTTAAATTGGATATAATAAAATTCATGAAAATATTAATAATAGGTGGCGCAGGTTTTATTGGTAGCGTTTTAGTTAAAGAAATGTTGAAAGATAATACTGATATCATCATAATTGATAAACTGTCATTAGGCTCTACTAACTATATTGATACTACCAAAGTTGAGTTTCATCAAATAGATATTAATAATATTGATCGAGTATTGGAAGTACTACAAGATAAACAAGTAGGCGAAGTTTGGCATCTTGCAGCGAACTCCGATATTCCTGCAGGTGTAGAAGATATAAATGTTGATTTAGATGATACTTTTATGTCAACAGTCTCAACCCTGAAAGTCATGAAAAAAATAGGCTGCAAGAGGCTTTATTTTGCTTCAAGCTCGGCTGTATATGGCTTTAATGAAAATAGACTGCATGAAGATATAGGTCCCCTAATGCCTATTTCTAACTATGGTGCAATGAAATTATCATCTGAGGCGCTGATTAGTGCTTCTTTAGAGTCTTTCCTCGATAAAGTATGCATCTATAGATTTCCGAATGTTGTTGGCGTGCCTGCAACGCATGGCGTTATTTTGGACTTTGTCAAGAAACTGAAAAAAGATATGACTGTATTAGAAGTATTAGGCAACGGAACACAACAAAAGACTTATTTGCATGTGAGTGAATTAGTAGAAGCAATGTTGTTTATCAATAACAATACAGTCAATGGAATGAATTATTACAACATAGGCGCAATGGACGATGGCGTGTTTGTTAGGCAGATTGCAGAAGAAACAACTCAAGTAGTTTCTCCAGATGCCACAATCAACTATCAAAAGAGCGATAGAGGTTGGGTTGGTGATGTGCCTCGATTCTACTATTCAGTTGATAAGTTAAAAGATTTAGGCTGGTCGCCAAAGATGCATTCATTAGAGGCTATTCAAAGGGCGGTGAGAGAAATTGTGTCACAAGAAGGTGCATAGATGAGGCAAGCAGTTATTCTTGCAGGCGGTAAAGGCACAAGATTAAAGGAAGTTTCTGGCGGTTTGCCCAAGCCCATGGTTCACATAATGGGGAGGCCACTACTGCAATATCTGATAGAGCAATGTGTTGCATTCGATATAGTAGACATCAAGCTATTGGTTTCCTATAAAAAAGAAGCTATAGAGGATTACTTTGGTGATGGTAGTCAATATGGCGCATCTATTCAATATATTGTTGAAAACATTCCTAGAGGAACCGCTGGTGCTTTAATAGATGCATTGCCCGAATTAGACGAGCAATTTTTAGTTGTCTATGGGGATACTTTTTTTGACATAGACTTGGGCGCTTTCTGGGAGTTTCATCAGAATAATGCGGGCGATGCTTCTATTTTTCTACATCCCAATGATCATCCACACGACTCAGATTTAGTAGAAGTTGATCCAAATTTTCTGGTTCAAAAAATTCACCCATATCCGCATGATTCACAATGGCGTCAAAACTTAGTTAATGCTGCTATGTATATGATTAATAAGAGCGCATTAAAAGGGATTGATTTTATTTTAGACAGACCTGATATTGCAAAAGATCTATTTCCATTGATGTTGGAATCTGGAAAAAAGCTATATGGATATATATCTACAGAATATATTAAAGATATGGGCA
>Ga0209816_1001575_pt1 | contig 16981 bp, 18 predicted proteins | sample CoawatmetaG01DNA_FD_187509 | JGI IMG/M metagenome (GOLD analysis project Ga0209816, IMG submission 187509) | Marine microbial communities from the West Antarctic Peninsula - Coastal water metaG017-DNA (SPAdes) (version 2) | ecosystem: Environmental > Aquatic > Marine > Coastal ... | reverse complement strand
CTGATTAATGCGGAGCCAATAAACCCAGCACCACCAGTTACAAGAATAGTTTTATTATTAGTCATTGCTTTGAATTACCATCCAGATTTTATTACAGAGCAAACTTTCCTTACGTCTTTAACTGTCATCTTTGTGTGTAAAGGCAGCACCAAGTAATCTTCTTCAACCTTATCCATATTTGGAAATTTCTTTCCATCAGTAAATTCTTTGAAAATTGAATACCTATCATTACGAAAATGCATTTGGTTGCTTTCAATTTTATTATCACGTAACTTTTCTTGCAACTTATAACGATCTTCAACTATTATGGTAAATAGCCAAGCTGCATGCTCCCGATCCGTAAATCCATTACCTACAATCTTCAATCTTTTACAATTAGTAAGCTCTTCTGAATAAGTTTTAAATAACTTTTTACGCAGTTTTGATTGCACATCAAACTCTGCAAGTGAAACAATACCCATAGCTGCAGAAATATCTGTCATCTGATACTTATATCCAATTTCTGTAATATCATTCTCCCAAATTCCTGCTTGTTTTGCCTTTCTATCAATCCCAAACCATCGAAGTCGCTCTGCCTTGTCAACTAGCTCTTTGTCTTTGACAACTACCATGCCTCCATCACCAGTCGTTATGTGTTTAATTGCTTGAAATGAAAACATAGTGAAATCTGAGATACTACCAATATTAACCCCTTTGTATTTTGCTCCAACAGCATGCGCTGCATCTTCGATAATAGGAATGCCCCATTCATCTGCAATACTCTTTAATTCATCCATATCACATGGTAAACCACCGTAATGCACGCAAACAATTGCCTTAACTTTGTCACTCATAAGCTGGCGCACATGATTAATATCCAAATTCATAGTGCTAACATCTATATCAGCAAATTTAATCTTAACACCCATATACAAAAAAGGGATATTGGTTGCTGTACATGTAAAAATTGGCGCAATAACTTCATCACCTGGTTTTAAACCAGCAAGCATATAGGACAAATGTAACGCATCAGTTCCAGAGCCAACCGCAATTGCAGGAAAATTGGAGCCAAATTTCTTACTAAAATTTTCTTCAAATAATTTAACTTTTGGGCCCTGTCCAATCCAACGGGAGTTAAGAGTCTCCATGACTGATTTTTTAGCCAAATCTGATACATGAGGATAGCATAGAACTATACTCTCAGAATCTTCTTGCATAAGTGACATGTCTTTAACTGATTTCTTCATTTTTATAATCTCTCTTATATTAATTTAGAATTTAATTTTAGTTTTAACTAGGCATATAAAGTTATCATTTTAATGCTCTAGAGTTACCTTGTCCCACATAATTATGCCCATTTTGTAATCTCTTCTAATATCTAGAATAAATCCTTGTAAGAATAGATTCCAGATTTTCTGTAAACAAAGGATTGGCATTTAAATTAACCGTATATAAGTTAATTAGCAGCTATTAGAAACATTAGGTATTTTTGATTACTAAAATTCACTTAGCTCTTTGTGCACAACTTAAAAGATACTGACCATATTGGGTTTTAGCAAGTGATTCTGCAAGTTTAATAAGTTGCTGCTTAGTTATATAATTTTTTTCAAAAGCAATTTCTTCTAAGCAAGCTACTTTAAGGCCTTGTCTATTCTCGATTGTCTCAATAAAAATTGAGGCTTCTAGTAAGCTCTTATGAGTTCCTGTATCAAGCCAAGCATAGCCTCTACCCATAAGCTCCACTGATAATCTTTTTTCATTTAAAAACATCTGATTTAGCTCTGTAATTTCCAGTTCTCCTCGAGCAGATGGTTTAATTTTTGCTACTTTTTTTACTACATCATTAGGATAAAAATATAATCCTGTGACAGCGAAGCTACTTTTTGGTTTAGCTGGCTTTTCTTGAATGCTAATTGCGAATCCATTGTCATCAAACTCAATTACACCATATCTCTCAGGGTCGTTAACATGATATCCAAATATCGTGGCATTATTATTTGAAACATTATCAATAGCCTTAAAAAGTAACTCTGGCAGTTCATGTCCAAAATATATATTATCACCAAGAATTAGACACACATCTCCATCACCAATAAAGTCTCTTCCTAAAATAAATGCCTGGGCTATTCCATCAGGACTAGGCTGAACTTTATAGCTAAAATTCATACCAATATCACTCCCACTTCCCAGAAGTTGTTTAAATTTTGGTAAGTCTTCAGGGGTGGAAATAATCAAAACTTCTTGAATGCCAGCCAGCATTAGAACTGACAATGGATAGTAAATCATTGGCTTATCATAAATAGGCATTAATTGCTTAGATATAGACTTAGTGATGGGATATAGCCTAGTACCAGATCCACCAGCAAGGATAATCCCCTTCATTATAGATTTGTTTGTTTTACTCATTATTTATCCAATAGTCTTGAATCCATGGAGATGGCTGAATATGTCTGTACCATTTTCCACTATGCCCTATAATTGCATCAGGTGGATTGGGTAAACCATGAAACAAAATAATCCTAGCTCCTCTAGGTATTGAAGGTGCTTCGAACCAAGATTTAAACCAGGACGGACAGCATTTATACTTAAAGCTTGGAACCCAATCATCTGGCCAAAATTCTAATTTACCCAATTTGTCAATTTCACGTGATAAATATGCCTGTTCATGGCGAACCTCATTTTTTATTTGTTCAGAGTTCTTTTCAAAGTAGTCCAAAATCTGTGAGTATTTTCCAATCTCAAATCGAAACACTGAAGAGTTGCCCTCTCTCTTGTGTGAATTCTTTTTATCGTGTGCGATTAAAAAATCACCCGGTTCTATAAAGAATGCATTGAGGTTTCCAACAATTACAACGTCTAAATCAAGAAAAAGTGTTGGCCCTGAGAGTCCACCAAAGCCCTTTTTAAATACAGTGAGCTTCCTCCAGCCACGCTCGGGCGATCCAGAAGCAAGCTCTAGCTCTGGGAGTTCTTGTATCTCTACTTCTGGCCTAATACCAATAGCATTTTCAGTAAAGCAGACAAATCTAAACTTGACGTCAATACTACTTGAAACCATCGTGTATAAACGGTTTACATAGTCAACTGGGAACTTGTCACCCCATTTCATGCAAATAATATTCATAGATTGATTAGAATTAAGAGTTCTACACTGGAAGAAGAGTTATTATGAACATAATTCAAGTTAACAGTAGATAATAATTTTATTGTCTTTAGGCAGGAAATGCTCATCTAATTGAGTTGATAGTTATATTTTAATTACAGATCATCATTAATTAAACATAATTAAAAAAAGAAAACGATCATTGCTTATTATAAGACATATTAACTAAGTATGTTTAAAGTTCTAGACGATGATCCACCTAGTTTTAGACTAACTATTCTTTATATGAACTGATAATTAAAGTGTGTCCACTCATTGAGTGATAACAACAGTTATAATATAATCAATACAAATTATAATTATAGTAAACCTTGTCTAAAATAGTTCCAGTTATTCTTTCAGGTGGCTCAGGAAAAAGGCTTTGGCCTTTGTCTCGTGAAGAATACCCAAAACAATATTTGTCACTTTTAGGTGACAATACCATGCTCCAAGAAACTATTTTGCGTCTTAGTGGTCTAAATAACCTTGCAGATCCAATTATTATTTGTAATTCAGGTCATCGCTTTTTAGTCGCAGAGCAGTGTCAGCAAATTGGTGTTAAAAATCCAACAATTTTATTAGAACCTGTTGGCAGAAATACAGCACCGGCAATTGCTGCTGCTGCACTCCAATCATTAAAAGATTTGGATGATTCGACGTTACTCGTTTTATCAGCAGATCATGTTATTCTTGACATAAATGCATTTCATCACGCTATTAATATAGCAAGCCAACAAGCACAAAGTGGAAAGCTGGTTACATTTGGTATTGTTCCAACTGAAGCGAATACTGACTATGGTTATATTAGATCATCAAAAGACAATTATAATGGTGGATATAAGGTTGAAAATTTTGTTGAAAAGCCAGATCTAAAGACTGCAGAATTTTATTTAAAGCAGGGAAATTATCTATGGAACTCTGGTATGTTTGTGTTTCAGGCGCAGACCCTTATTGATGAGCTCACATTACACGCACCTAATATCGTTAGATTAGTTATTAGCGCTGTTAATAATGCCATGCAAGATCTAGACTTTATTCGCCTGGATGATCAAGCCTTTAAGTCCTCTCCGTCTGAATCAATCGATTATGCCCTTATGGAAAAATCAGATAATGTCATGGTTGTTCCACTGGATGCGCAGTGGAGTGATATTGGCTCTTGGTCGGCACTTTATGGCATAGGTAAAAAAGATAACCAAGGTAATGTCATTAAAGGTGATGTTGTTACTCAAGATACCACTAACACTTACATTAATGCTGATCATCATATGGTCGCAACCATAGGAGTGGATAATTTAATTATTATAGACACGCCCGATGCAACGTTTATTGCCACCCAAGACAAATCTCAAGAAGTAAAGAATATTGTTAAATCCATGAAGGTTAGTGGCCGATATGAGGGTAATGCACACCGCAAAGTTTATCGCCCTTGGGGTTGGTATGACTCTATTGAATCAGGTGAATTTTTTCAAGTAAAAAGATTACATGTTAAACCTGGTGCCAAACTCTCATTACAAATGCATCATAAACGCGCAGAGCATTGGGTAGTTGTCAGTGGCATGGCAACTGTGACTAATGGTGAGCAGAAATTCAACCTTAATAAAGGAGAGTCTACCTATATTTCAATAGGAGTAAAACATTCTTTAGAGAATACAACCAGCCAATCACTAGAAATTATCGAAGTACAAAGTGGCACTTACCTTAGTGAAGACGATATTGTCAGGTTTGAAGATATTTATGGCAGAGTTGATAGTAAAAAAAATAGCCAATGCTAAATAATCAAACCTTTAAAACAATCATAAACTCAACTCCATTAATCTCAATTGACCCTCTCTTTAAAAAAGACAACAAAATCTTATTAGGAGGGTGGAGTAATAAACCTTCAAAGGGCTTCTTCTTCTCAATTGGTGGTAGAGTTTATAAAAAGAAAAAATTAATAGTGCTATGATGCTCATAGCTGAAAATGAACTTAATATTAAGTTAAAATTAGTGCCTAGATTTATAGGTGTATTCGAACATTTTTATGACGATAGTATTTATCGGGATGTATCAAAACACTATGTTAATGTGGCTTAAGAGATTGAAATACAGAAAGTATCCAATCTACTAACTGAACAGCATAATGAATATCAATAGCTCACTATTGATGATTTGTTAAAAAGTAAACAAGTTCATAAATATGTAAAGGATTATTTTAAAGATTAAATATGGTAAATAATAAAGTAGCATTAATAACTGGTATCACTGGACAAGATGGATCCTACCTGGCAGAATTTTTATTAGAAAAGGGTTATGAGGTGCACGGTATTAAACGTCGTTCATCATCATTTAATACTGATCGTATTGATCACCTTTATCAAGATCCCCATGTATCAGGGCGCAAATTTATACTCCACCATGGTGATTTATCTGATTCAATGAGTTTGGTGCAAATCATACGACAAATACAGCCTGATGAAATCTATAACCTTGGTGCACAATCTCATGTTGCCGTCTCATTTGAAACTCCAGAATATACTGCTGATACTGTAGGCCTAGGAGCACTTCGCATACTTGAAGCTATTCGTATTCTAGGTTTAGAGAAGAAAACCCGCTTCTACCAAGCATCTACTTCAGAGCTGTACGGTGAAGTGCAAGAAACTCCACAAAAAGAGACTACACCATTCTATCCACGCTCTCCATATGCAGCAGCAAAGTTGTATGCTTACTGGATTACTGTTAACTACCGTGAAGCTTATGGTATGTATGCTTGCAACGGTATCTTGTTTAATCATGAATCTCCAGTGCGTGGCGAAACCTTTGTTACGCGTAAGATTACAAGAGGACTTGCACGAATCTATCTAGGTCTTCAAGATTCAATTTATCTGGGTAATATGAATGCTAAGCGAGATTGGGGGCATGCTAAAGATTATGTCAAAGCGCAGTGGTTAATGCTTCAGCAAGATGAGCCAGATGATTTTTGTATTTCCACAGGAAAACAATTTTCAGTGCGTGACTTTGTCAACTTTGCTTGGGGCCATTTAGGTAAAACTATCAACTGGGTTGGAAAGGGTATTGATGAGAAGGGGTATGACTGTGATACTGGTAAATTAATCGTATCAGTTGATTCACGGTATTTTCGTCCAACTGAAGTGGAAACTTTAATCGGTGATCCATCCAAAGCTAAAGAAAAGCTCGGATGGGAAGCAAAAATTACTCTAGAAGAAATGGTGCATGAGATGATGGAAAATGATATTAATATTGCCAAGCGAGATTCTTTAGTAAAGGATCATGGCTTTAAAGCACCAGATAATACTGAGTAGTTCAAAACGAGTAAATTATTAATGAACTTTAACGATAAAATTTATATTGCTGGTCACCGAGGCATGGTTGGCTCTGCAATTCATAGACAGCTAAAAGAAAGAGGTTTTGACAACTTAATAACGCGAACTCATAAAGCTTTAGATCTTACAAATCAGTCTGTAGTGGATGTTTTTTTTGAAAGTCAAGAAATTGATTATGTAATACTTTCAGCTGCAAAAGTGGGTGGTATTTACGCAAATAATACCTATCCTGCAGATTTTATATATGAAAATATGATGATAGAGGCTAATGTTATTAACGCAGCATATAAGTCTGGAGTTAAGCGTTTATTGTTCCTAGGAAGCTCTTGTATATATCCAAAAGATGTTATTCAGCCGATGAAAGAAGGTGCTTTGCTTAGCTCTTTCATAGAGCCTACAAATGAACCCTACGCAATTGCAAAAATTGCAGGGATTAAATTATGTGAGTCATACAATAGACAACATTCAACAGATTTTAGATCAGTTATGCCTACAAACTTATATGGCATTAATGATAATTTTCACCCAATGAACTCCCATGTAATTCCTGCTCTTATGGCTCGTTTTCATGAAGCAAAACTTAACTCATCTGAAGTTGTTATTTGGGGATCTGGTAATGTTAAACGAGAATTTTTATTTGTTGATGATTTAGCTGCTGCATCAATTTTTGTTCTTGAAGCTAATAAGGAGGTTTATAAAGAGAATACTTCTCCAATGCTTTCCCATATTAATATTGGAACTGGAGTTGATTTAACAATTAACGAGCTTGCTCATATTCTAAAAAAGGTAACTGGTTTTAAGGGAAAAGTAAATTTTGATAGTTCAAAGCCAGATGGACCAAAAAGAAAACTCCTAGATGTGTCCAGATTGAAAAAAATGGGATGGAGTCATAGTGTTGAACTTGAAGAGGGACTTAAAAAAACTTATGATTGGTATTGTAAAGAAATAAGATAATTTTTAACTTACTTATTAGTATTTTTTAAATATTTTTTTAACCCCTCGGATAAAATTTGCGCACTATTTTTTTCTGGCGAACCCTGCGTTTTAATTAGTAAATCTTTAAAATTATCATATTGTGGCAGAGTATTTTGAGCAATTTTCCAAAAATCTAAACCTCTGTAATCTTTATTAATATTTATTCTATGGGTTTTAAGAATTTTTGAAACAGATTTTATTTGTTCATAAAGCTTTGTTTCAATTTCATTAGTTGTAAAAATAATTGCAGGGATATTGTGAAGGATTGCAAAGTTCAATGCAGTTGTGTGATGAGCAAGAATAAATTTAGCTCCTTTTACTAGCTCATTAGATTTTCCACTTATTATTTTCCTACTACCATAAGCAGTAATTAATTCACCAGTAATTTTAATCCGAGGATGGATAGATATAATAACTGATAGGCCAGTTTGACTTTCTAATTCTTCAAAAAAAGATCTTAATAATGGAAAATAGATATTTTTTTTACAGGGCGCTGGGTTATTAAATTTCTCATCATCTGGATGACCAGCCATTCCAGTGTCAAGAAATACTAGTTGATTATGTTTTTCTGTTATAACATTATCTTTGAGATAAATATCATAATCAAATGTATGAGATTTAATTTCAAACTCTTCATTTTTACAAGTAGATAAACTTCCACAGCAGACCTTGATGTCATGACATAGAGAGTTTTTTTGTTTGGTTTGAAATTGTTTAGTGATATAGAAAAATATAATTGAAATAGTTTTTTTTAACCCCAAATTGAAAAAATTGTTTCGAATTATAACTAAGAAATCTAACAATGACCTATTGAAAGCATGTTGTGGTTGAAGACCACTATCAATATAGATAGTGGTTGCTCCTTTTTGTTTAAACCAGCATAAAGTGTGCTCTTTATAAATTCCTGATCTTTGATCTATTAAAAAAAAACTATTCAGATTTATGTTGACTAATTCAAAATAATTTTGAAAAACACGATAATTAATTTTATTTTTTATTGAGTCATCTAAAAGCCCATGATCATCAAAATTATCATTTCGTAATGCATAAAAATCCCACAAATGAACCTCTATTCCATTCTCTAATAATTTCTTAAACCCAAAACGATTATAATCTCGAATTGAAAAAGACGAATCTATTAAGAATATTATTTTCACTAAACAATTGTCTCAATAATTTTTCTTAGCTTCTTTGCCATTTCTTGAGATACCTTCTCAGGTGTTTTAACCATAATTGGGAGCGCAACAGATCTTTCAATTATGTCAGTAGATTTTTTTAAAAGCTTGTTAATTTCATGAATATTTAGCTGGACGAACTCAAGAATATGTGTCCAGTATGTTGCAAAATGCCACTCAATAGCATCTGGCACATTTTTTGTACCAAAACCATTTTTTGACAATTCTTTAACAAATTTATTTGCTTTAAATTTATTATCAAACTGTATTATCAGAGTATCGCAAAGTGGAGTGCATTTATTAGGTACTTTTCTAAGTACTAAATTTTTAATTTTAATAAGTTCCGATTCTATGATTGAGTAATTTCTTCTATTACTTTGAACAATAAAGTCTAATTTTCCAAGTTGGACTTTTGCTATAACTGCTTGTATTTCTGTCATCCGATAATTAAACCCATGAATTCGATGTGTATCTTTTCCGCGTGGAAAACTTGAATTATTCATATGCCCATGATCATGGTATTCTCTTGCTAACAGAAATAGTTCTTTGTTATCCGTTGTCACCATTCCACCTTCACCTGCAATGATTGTCTTTCCTGCATCAAAACTCCATGTGGAAATATCAGCTTGAATACCTAGCTTTTCTCCATCCCACTCAGCACCAAGTGACTCGCAAGCATCATCTAATATTGGTATACCATGTTTACGAGCTATAGCATGAATTTCATCTTGCTCAGCAGCAACTCCAAGCATATGTACAGGAATAATTGCAGCAGTTTTATCAGTTATCGCATCCTCTAACTCAGAGGGGTCCATATTAAGAGTCTCATCTATATTAATGAAAATTGGTTTAGCTCCTATATCAATTATTGCTTCAGCAGTTGCAATAAAAGTGAAAGCTTGAGTAATTACCTCATCACCTGGTTTAACACCTAAAGCAATAAGAGCTATTTTAAGAGCCGCAGTTCCTGATGAAACTGCCAGTGCATATTTAACACCAAGACACTTTGCAAATTGCTCTTCAAATTCTCTAACATGGTATCTATTATTTCGAATACTATCGAAACCATGTGCAAATAGCACACCTCCATCATCAAATAATTCATTTACTGCCTTACGCTCCTCTTCACCAACTAGTTCAAATCCTGGCATTTATTTTCTCTCTAAGTTAATAACTAGATTATTAAGAATATAGGCAATTTTTATAGTGCTAATGATTTTGTTAACCTTCATAATAGCGCGATTCAATTTGAGCCTTATTGTTGACAACTTTTATACGATAAACTGAAGTGTTTGCAAAATGATCATTTGCTGCTAAACCAATTAAGTTAATATTACTAAGTTCTATCGTGTCGACATCAAAAACGTAGCTCCAAGTTAGATCGCCTTGAAAATCTAGATTTTCATGAATATATCTATCATCCTTGGTATGAAAACAAAAGTAAGGTTGCGCCCCCCAAACAGCTTTATTGGCCGAAATAGTAATGAGATTATCAATTAAAGTAATTTTAAGTATTGTTGGCTCTTCGTATGGAATAGACTCTACAGAACGAACTGCTTCTACAGCATTAGAATGACAAATTTTTACATTACTAAAATCTTTCTGAACATCTCTAACATCTTGCATAAATTGATTAATATCATTACGCATCTCTCTTTCATCGTGGTTGGTTATAGATAGAATTGTTTTCTTTCCTGAGTCAGCTCTTGAGAAAGCGCTGTAAATCTCTTTATGTGTTACAGAGCGTAGGCGAGAACCCAGATTTAGGCACCTAGCAATATATCTTTTCATCGAGCCTTTCTTTTGATAATCTAGATGATCAGGATGATAAACTTCCCATTCTGAGGTTGCTCTTCTCCAGTCACCATATCTACCACCACCAATATCACTTTGAAGGGCATCTTCTTTAGATTCTAACATTCCTTGATTTCCATAATCAATAGGAACCCATTGCTCTAAAAAAAGATTACTATCAGGCCTCTCCGTATGACAACCTGGGCGATATGCAGAAGGAAAATAAAGTCGATCAATTACTCTACGGCTCAATACTTGAAGGTGTTCGTTACTAAAATGAAAATTATTAGATGTTTTATTTGCTTCATAAAAAAAAGGTGTAGAGTGATAATGCCAGTAAAGCTTATCCTTAAGATCAAATGATTTGATTTTTTCAAAATATCGATCATAAATAACATTATATCCAAGAGCACGTCGTCGTGGATTAATAGTAAAGCCAACATGATCAAGTATGAACCAATTGAATTTATACCCATTGCCAAAATCATCAGGATATTTCATCCGCCATGACTTACTCATAATATCATCAACCATTTCATCTACTTCAGGCCATGTGCTATTATATTTAAGTCTCTCAGGCCCTAAGAATTTCATTACTGATTCTTTTAATTCATCTGGAATACCGATTCCTTGTTGTAGCATTTCTAATTTTTTCGGTGTCATATCATAAGACAAGCCGAATACATTAAAGATGCGCTCCCCTGTTGCTTCTAGAGATTCATACAATGGGCCCTCTGTATCAACACAATGAACTATATAAACGATTTTTTCTTCCATTCTAAGTAATAACCCTAAATTAACAATAGCCTTGATTAGGCCAAAAAAATAATTTTACTACACTTAAAGCTTTATTGACGTTTGATTCATAGACCTCATAACTCTATTTTTGATAAGGCCTCAAAGAAGGTTCATTAGAAATACCTGCGTATAAATCATTTGTAAATAATTTAATAGTAGAAGAGTAAAGCTCATTCAAAGAGTATAAATATATTTTTCCTCTGCCTAAAGACACTTCTTGAATTGTATATCCAGACTTATAAAAATTAGGATATACCTTGTTATCTAGGCTCATAACAGCCTCACATTCTAGATATCTTAAGTGCATATAAAAAGGCTCATAAACAACCTTATTCTGGCGTAATACTGGGTGAATAAACTCTTTAACATATCTGTATGGGACGCCCATTAACATCTCAATATGGTGAATTAGTGTAGTAGTTTCAATTGGATGTAGACCAAGACTTAAAGATTTGGCATCTAGCTCAAGAAGCCTTGCTTTTGGAGTGTTACTGCCGTAAGAATGTCTTGAGTTATTGGTGCAGATATAATTTGCATTATTACCAATAGCAGTATAAGAATTAAATGGATGAAAGCTTCTTACTGCTCCAGATTGGTTTCTTATAAACTCCGTTAACGACCCCATTTCACTTGGAGTATTATCTATATCAAATATATTATCCGTATTACACAGTGAAGTAGATGCTGAAGATACAACAATAGTACCTTTATTCAAATCAATTAAATCAGCTAGTGCGTTGAAATGTGCTTCAAGCATATCTTTTTGTGAATTACTACTAAAAGGACCAAGAAATCTTAAGTCTGTTTTTAAAGAAATAGTCATACCCTCAGATATACCAATTTTCTCATATGATTCTTTTACATCTTTATAATTATATTTCATTTAGTATTATTTAAATAATTAACGCATAACTTACAATAGTGTATGTAACTTTTTAAGTCCTCATATCTATAACTACTCGACCTTTTTGACCACCAATTAGAATTTTATCTATTTCTGAGTTAAGTTGTTCAAGGCTAGAGTCAACTGCTAGATATTCTAGATTTTTTGGCTTCCATTCTTTAGCTAGTTTTGACCATATTTCAAGACGCTTAGGCATTGTAGTCTCACCTGCACCTGTTCCTTGGAGGCTTATACCGCGCAGAATAAATGGAAATACTGAAGTATGTAAACTAGGAGAAGATACGAGGCCTACTGATACTACAGCGCCTCGTAACTTCATCGATTTTATAATAGTTACAAGTGTGTTACCACCAACAGTATCAATTGCACCTGCCCAAGTTTCTTTGAGCAATGCTCTTCCTGACTCGTCATTTACGGCTTCACGCCCTAGTACTTCTGAAGCTCCCACTTTAGTTAAGAATGATTTAACCCTTTTCTTTCCAGAAGAAGCGCTCACAATATATCCTAGTTTAGATAATAAAGAAACAGAAACACTTCCTACCCCTCCACTGGCTCCAGTGATAATAATAGGCCCAGTCTTTGGAGTAATTTCTTGTTTCTGAAGGAGGCTTACCGCAAGACCTGCTGTGTACCCTGCAGTTCCATATATCATACTTTCTCGCATAGTCAAGCCTTCAGGTAAGTGCATAACCCAATTTGCAGGAACACGAATGAATTGACCAAACCCCCCTGAAGTATTTGCCCCAAGATCAAAACTAATAACAACAACTTGATCTCCAGGACTAAATCTAGAATCACTACTAGATTCCACAATACCTGCTGCATCAATACCTGGGGTATGAGGATAGTGTCTTGTTACTGTCATATCTCCAGAAGATGAGAGGCCATCTTTATAGTTGAGTGAAGAGAAATGAACTCGGATTAAAACATCACCCTTAGGTAAATCACTAATGTTTCGATTTTCAATAGATCTCACAAAAGTTAACCCATCTTTACGAACAACAAGGGCTTTAAAAGTTTTATTCATATCAATTAAATAGTTCTTGGAGTTGGCATATCATGAGGTGAAATAAGTGTAAATTCTCCACGACAAACATTTATATTGTTAACTTTAGCTTCAACGATACCTTTCGCTATACCCCGTCTATATGAAATAAGATCAGCATATATATCTAACTGGCTGTCAGGAGAAACCTTAGAAATTAATTTTGTACTCACATCTGTAACAAAAGATAACTTACCTTTATGTCCATCCATTGTATAGATTGCTAGTACAAGAGTTTGTAACATTGCTTCAATTTGCAATACGCCAGGCATTAGCTGTTCCCTCTGCAAGTGGCAATTAAAAAACCAATCATTTTTCTTTAGCTTTTTAATTGCATAACAACTTTTTCCTGGAATTATCTTTTCAACCCGATCAATCATTAAAAATGGGGGTGTAATTTCTAAGAAATCAATTATTTCATCATTATTTAAACTTTCTTGGCTTATCATATCTATAAATTTTTTACAAAATTTTGTATATCAGTGGCAATTTTATTACCAACTAATCTATATTTTTCAAGAAGAAATTTGTACTCTGCAGTCTTGCCAAACTTATCAGGAAGTCCAATAATTAGATGAGCAGGGCTCTTAGAGAATTGAGTTTTGTATTCAGCTATAACACTACCAAGACCACCAATAACTGAATGCTCTTCAACTGTAATAATCGCCTTTGAGGAAGATATAGCTCGATCTATTGCTTTGTAGTCACATGGCTTTAAGGTATGCATATTTACAACTCTTGAGGAAATTCCTACACTATCTAAAACTTTAGCAGCTTCAAGAGATTCATATACCATTGAGCCTATTGCAAAAATAGTAATATCAGAACCCTCTCGGAGGGTTATTGACTTGCCTATCTCAAAATCATATTCCTCAGTATAAACAGGTGGGTTTCCAACAGCACCAGTAAGTCTTATATACATTGGCCCCTTGAATTCAGCTGCAGCGTGAACTGTTTTTACGATTTCTGAGCAATCAGCTGGGCAGACAATTGTTAAGTTTGGAATTGACCTCATTATTGCTGTATCTTCAAGTCCATAATGAGAGTTACCAAGAAATGCCATTGATATTCCACTACCTATTGCAACAGCCTTAACATTTAACTCCATATATCCAAGATTCATTCGAATTTGTTCACCTGAGCGTAATGTTATAAATGGAGCAAAAGAGGTTGCGAAAACATTATGCCCTTCTTTAGCAAGCCCTGCAGCTACACCAATCATATTCTGTTCAGCAATACCAATATTTATAAACCTATCTGGAAAAGTATTTTTGAATCGAGCAAGTCCAGATGAATCTCCAAGGTCACCTGAAACTACCATTAATTTAGGGTTTTTCTCACCAGCAGATAGCACTGCTTGACCAAAAACTGCTCTAGAGCCTAACCTTGACCATAAACGAGCATTATTAGGATTAATAATAATTTGTCAATCCTCCAGCTCAGCAATTGCTAATTCATATTTGCTTTTAGTTAATATATTATGATGCCACTCATTATTATTTTCCATAAAAGAAATCCCTTTACCTTTGATTGTATTTGCAACAATCATCTTCGGCTTTCCTTTGACATGCTTTGCTTCAAATGCTTGGATAAGTTGAGTTATATCATGACCATCAACATCGTAAACATCCCATCCAAAACTTTCAAATTTAGCTGCTAAATTTCCAAAATTAATAATTTCACTACTAGGAGTCATATCACTTTGTAATTTATTATAGTCAACAATTGCAATCAAATTATCTAGCTTTAATTGAGGAGCTAACATAATAGCCTCCCAAACTGAACCTTCATTGCATTCTCCATCACCTAGTAAAACATATGCTTTATATTGTGTATCTATACTTTTTTTAGAAGCGTATGCAATTCCAATTCCCATTGACAATCCTTGGCCAAGACTCCCATTTGATGATTCGATGCCAAGATCTAAATTCATAATTGGGTGTGCTATAAGATCGCTTTCATTTTTTAAATAAGTATTATATTTTTCTTCAGTTATAAAACCTGCAGCTAATAATGCTGAAAAGTATCCAAGAACGCCATGCCCTTTACTTAGAATAAATCTATCACGCTCGACCCAATGTGGATTCTTATTATCAAACTTCAAAATATGAGCATAAAGTGTTGCCATGATTTCAACCATTGAGAGTCCACCACCAAGATGGGCAGCATGAGAGCTAAGATAGCTAATATCTAATATTTTTCTGCGCATAAATAGGGCCATACTCTCTATTCTTTTAAAATGATTCATAATTAGGAAATACCACCATCTACTCGAATTACTTGTCCTGTAACAAATGAAGAAAGCTCTGAAGCTAAAAATACTGCTACTTTTGCAATCTCTTCAGGTTCAGCAGCTCTTTTTAATGCAGATGAGTTAATAAGCTTTTCTCTAGCATCAACTGACATTTGCTCGTACATATCAGTTTTTGTGACACTCGGAGCAATAGCGTTAACGCGGATATTATAAGAGCCTAATTCACTTGCCATACTTTGCGTTGCTCTTGAGAAAGCGGCCTTACTTGAGCCATATGCTAACGTGCCTGGATCAGAAATAAAAGCAGCAGTAGACGAGAGATTAATAATTGACCCAGATTTATTTCTAACCATAAGTTTTGCTATACTTTGAGAAAAAGCTATTTGACTAAAAAAATTGATCTCAAATATTTTTTTAAGTTCTGAAATTGGAGTCATCTGAAAGAATGAACCACTTGCAACTCCCGCATTATTAACTAATATATCAACTTGTTTTGAAATTTTAATAATTTCTCTAACTGAAGTTTTAACTGATTTTTCATCTGAAAAGTCAATCATGACTGGAGTAATTGAAATATTAAATTTAGTTTCAAGGTTTTTTATCCAATCATCTGTCTCTGAACTTAAAGAGCGCATGCAGGCAATAATATTAGCCCCATTTTCAGCAAAAATTTCTGTTATACATTTGCCAATACCTCGATTAGCACCTGTAATTACTGCTATTTTGTTTTGTAATAAATTATTCATTTGGTATCTGATTAATCATCATCAAGCTTTCTATATATAGATCCCCTTTCATAAACTGGCAATAGTATAGTCCAATCATCGTCCTCATTAATTAAATTACCATCAGGAAATGGAGGTAAAGAGCCAACTTTTAATATTGATAATACACTTATGTCTGAATAATAGGCTCTAAAAACATGCTTTAAAAAAACTGAAAATAACCTTATATTTTGTAACTTAAACTGATTTAAAGCCTTTATTTTCTGACCTTCATCTAAGTCAGCAAATTTTTTTGAAAACTGGTCATTCGAACTCTTAGTTAATTCAAATAAAAAATCTTTAACAATTTTTCTGATTTGATGTCTAATCTCATAAGCTTGGAAGTTTATTTCAGAAGCAGGAGGCATAGATAATTTAACATCTCCTGGAATTATTGCATCAAGAACTTCTTCTATCATGAAGGGTTTGAAATTGTAGAAATATTCTCACGAATATAATTACAAGCAAATAATGTAATTGCTTGGGCTGTAGCAACAGGATTAACAGCTCCAGATGTTACAAAGACACTACTGTCTACAATAAAAATATTTTTTACTTTATGTGCTTGTCCATATTTATTTACTACAGATGTTTCTGGGTTATTTCCCATACGTGCTGTCCCCATTAAATGCCATCCAGTATTTTTAACTGGAGAAATTGAGGCAGTAACTTTGGCACCTGCAGAAGAAAAAATCTCCTTACTCATTTTAATCCCATGCTTAAGGATATTTTTAGTATTATCACTCATCTTATAGTGAACTTTAACTCCTGGGAGCCCAAATGAGTCTTTGTGCTTATAGTCAAGTTCAATTCTGTTATGTTGTTCAGGAA
>Ga0209816_1001568_pt1 | contig 17007 bp, 20 predicted proteins | sample CoawatmetaG01DNA_FD_187509 | JGI IMG/M metagenome (GOLD analysis project Ga0209816, IMG submission 187509) | Marine microbial communities from the West Antarctic Peninsula - Coastal water metaG017-DNA (SPAdes) (version 2) | ecosystem: Environmental > Aquatic > Marine > Coastal ... | reverse complement strand
GACATGAACATTATTAAAGGGGCTAACTAACGCTGTAGATGACCTATTAAACTCATCCATATATACAATACCTACAGAGTAATCTCTGTTACTGTGTAGACTCTCTGCTGCGCCTCCCTCTAAAAAGTATAAAGCCACATCAGAGTACTGAAATGCCTCAATAGCATAGCTTGTGCTAGGACTATTTACATCTAAAACCCACTGCATAGCATTTAACTGCAGGTCTAAAAAATTAGTTGTGGTTGCACTACCTATTGCTATAGGAAAATTTGCTTGATCCTTACCACTCTGATACTTTGTGTATGAACCGTTTGAGTTAAGTAATGTATCGGGTATCGCACAATTTATAACGTCAGTCAGTGTTGTTCCGTTACAAGCATTTGCAACAGTCTGAATATTCGATGTTGTCCCTACAGCATCTCTAAATTCGCTGCTGATTGCCATCTGATGAACACTAGCATACGTCTTAGGTAAGGTAAAGCTCCATACAATAGGAGTAGATCCCGTGGTATTACTAAGGCTCCCTGATACCCATCCTGTTCCTGCAGTTGAAGGAAAATTTTCTCCATGCACAATGTTAAACTCTAAGGATAATACTGAGTCCTTAACTAAATTAACATTTAAGGGCATCCTTATTACGCAGTTATTCATGGCAACATTTGAAGTAAGAGTCCATGAATAGTTACCTTCAACTAATAAAGGAGTAAGTTCTTCAGTGCTTATCTCCTTTGATACCACCGTAGTAGCAAACTCTAGCCTAGTGTCCTCAGGAATATTATAGCCCTCTACATAGTTACCATATATAAGTCTGTTACCCATCAATGTTTGAGCCTGAGCTAGTCTAGGCACATTGTCGTAAAGTCTTAATATCTCTGATTCCGGAAGTATAGTATAAATCTGATTACCATCAAAGCTATATGTGTACTCAGTGTTGTCTGCTAAACCAGCATTTGACTTTATTACTGTCTCAATAACTTTTATTGTATTACTGTTCATGTCCTTGAACAATAGGTCAACGGCCTTAACTAGAGGTCCTCCTGAGTTGTATGTTATGTTAGCACCCGTATATATATTACGCATGCCCTTATTATTCATAGTAGCAACATCAAGTTCAAATATACCATTTGAAAAAACAGGCTCCGAGAACTGAGACACAGCAGAGTACTGATCATCATTGTACTTATACCTCGTTGCAAAACAAATAAATCTTTCCTCTAAGAAATTTCTCTGATTACTAGCAACAAATCCACTCGCTACAGGTGACGTTATAGGTGGCATCTTTATAACTAATAGCTCCTCAGCAGTAATATTATCTTTATATATACTAGAGACCACATTGCTAGGGTCTGCATAAGACTTATTTATATTAATAAATCTAGGCGGGTTGTAATTATCAGTAAAAAATAAGAGGTTATCAATAATATCAATTGCCGTTATTAGGTACTTAGGGTTAAAGTTTAATGTTGTCTTTGTCGCAGAGCTTGTAGGATCTAGAATATAATCCTGAATAGACGCAACGTGGTAATTAATGACATTAGTCTTTGTATCTATAGATACAATCATATCCATAATTCCTGTTGACCCTATACTGAAATTACTGTCATGAATGAACCAGTATATTGTTTCGTTTTGAGAGTCTGCTAAGGACCCGATGCACTTCGCTGAAGAACTAAGAGGATATGATACAGGGGGTGTTGCAGTCCCAAAAAACCACGCAAGGTTTGTCAGCTTTGTGTTACCCTTAGAGTTCTCTACGGCACCGTTCTCAGACTCCTCCGTGGAGCTTAGTCTTACATTTAAAGCGTCTATATACTCTCCGTTAGGAATAAGACGCTCGTCATCAGACTTATTCATCCTACCCCTTATGAAGTTTCTTGAGATATTTGCCATACTACTTAATCCATTTGTTTTGACCCCTCATATTCATCAGTAACCTACCAGGATGAATATTACTTAATCTTATCTTAGCATTCCTTAAGAGTGCTTGCTTGCGCTTACGTGCCCTGCCCACAACATACTCCTGAACACCTAGCTTAGAGTTTAATATAGCGTACTCTATGTATGCGTATATGTAGTCCTCAAACATCTTGTTTAAATTAATCTTAGTGTCTTCACCACCCTCCATGCCATCAGATACGTACTCAAGAACACATGACCTGTTTGACATTCCTGAGCTGAAGTTTATAACACCAGCCTGTTTATTTATAACAAATGTAGGATTGATATTAGCAGTCTCTGTATTTAACCCGAACCTAGCACCTATAGAGTAATCAAAGTACCAGTTACCATCACAGCAATAGCCCTCAAGGCCATTAAAAGAACTGTTCTGATTTAAGTATATACTCCTCTTACTACCCCTTATTCTATCTAAATCAAGGTTAGAGTTACCAGGCTCTAACGCATTTCCAGCGTGATCAAATAGTATATCATTATTATTATCCTGAAGGTATGCACTGCTCCAGTTTGTTTGAATGTTTTCAGTGAGTGGTCTAAGAACACCGTTCTCATAAACAGATACCCTTACCCAGTTAACGTAGTCAGAAGGCAACACAAACCTAAGGTTACCATCCACGTTAAGCTGAAGTATTTTTATCTCCTTGAAGGCATCATAGTTTAATTCTTGAATACCTCTCTTCGCATGAAATAATACCTTGAATCTCTCCTCGTTGTTTACTAAGCTGTGATTTCCGGCATACATCAACATAAAGTTATTCACCACATCAGCAAGAGAAACGTATTGATACGACCCCCAGTTCTCATCTTTAGGAGAAGCTCCATCGTTCTCGTAATATTTATATTGTGTTATATAGGCCATGTCTTATTATTTTTGATCTGCATCGTCTTTATTTTCTGCTCCCTGAGCAAACTGAACCGCAGCTATTTCTCTTATAGACATACCCGCATACTGAAGTATCTTCATTATCAAGTCCGGTTCATCATCTAAAGGCAACTCAAAGTCTTGATAATCAGAAGCAGTTGAATCAAACGCAGGCTCGCCACCCGTTAGAGACAAGTACGTCCACTTAGGGTCTTCAGGGTACCTAATGTACTGACACTTAACATCTTCATCTTTATTTATAGTATCAGGGTAAGCCGTTAATGTAGATTCCTCTATTGTGAATGCAGGGAATGTTGTGCTAGGGGCTGTGTATAATGAGTTAAGAAGCATAGTAATCTTACTGTGACTAACCTGCTCCATCTCCTTAAGTGATGTTCCGTCAACAAACAAAACCTTATTTATAAGGTAGTAATCGCTACCAGTAGTCAATTCGGTAGGAACTGTAAATCTATTAGTAGCAGCTATATGAGCAAGGTAAGCCGTAACTGAGAAGCTATCTATTACCTCACTATACCCCTTTGTTATATCTGCGTATCCCGTGCCTGATTGCCGAGCGTTCTCTTTATTTATCTGATAGTTGTACTGATAAAAATAATCTTCGAAAATATCTAACTGTGCCTGCTTCGCAAACAGATTAAAATCACTAGGTGATATGTATCCGTAATTGTTTTTATTCAATACAGACAATACCGTATTCCTTACTGAGTTTATCATCTGTAAAACTTTAAGGGCAAATATAAGCAAAAAAAAAGGTCTTCGTTTCTGAAGACCTTTCTTGTTTTTAAATACTTAATGTACTAGCTTATTCCTATATCTGTTATAGTAACAGTAACATTTGGATCTGCAGCTGTAACTATACTTGCAGGTATGTTAGCGATAAATGCAGGTGATGTCCATCCTGTAGATAAAGCAGTCACAACACTATCTTGAATGAAATCTCTCATTTTATATCCTGCTGATACAGCAGTATGAGTAATTGTAGCTTTTTTCCCTGAAGTGTAAGTAATAATTACTACAGTAGTAGAGGTTTGATCAACTAAAAGTACATCTGTTGCAGATAATAAATGACGGCCTTCAGATACTTTTGCTAATGATAAAAATTTTTGCATAATAAATAATTTGTTAGTTAAAAACACCGACTTCGTGACGGTGACTTATTGCAAATATAATTAATTAATCTAACTGTTTCTCTAGGAACTGTAACACTTCAACTCCTTCGTCAGACTTAAACCACTCAGATAAATACTCCATAGGGTCTGCCTCGAAAGGAATAATCGCCATCCTCTTCTTGTTGTTAGGTAGGTTATAGTGAACATCACGCTTGTGATTCCTAAATGAAAGTAAACTGTTATCAAAGAATCGTTGTACGTTAGACTGTAACTTTAATGAAGGGTCATTAACAGCCCTCATAAACATCTCAGGGTTTGTCTTAGCGAAAACTAATACGTCTCTCTTTAACTCGGAGGTGCTCATTAAGCTTACATCCTTATTAAATATAACCCGTCCTATTATCTCCATCTGATCAATAGACATTGATCGAGCCTCTATTAGTGCATCCACCTCAGTAGTCATGTAATCATACTCTTCTTGAGCATCTTTAGTTTTATTAATCTCCACAAACTTCTTACCGTTCATAGGATGATAATTTAAAAATTCTTGTAGTACAGGGTTTGTCTTAGGTACGGTCAACATTCCGTCCTCAAAAATTATAGGCTCTACAATAGCATTACCATCCTGCTCATCCTCAAAAGGTGACTTCTGGTTTCTTGCATATCTTAAAGGCCTGTTATACCCCTTCTCCTCATCAAAGTATAATAAAGGAGTTCTTGCAGAGTTCCTTGCGGGTATCATAAATGATAAAGGGGCTGCATTTCTTGTAAGCTTGTAAGCTTTGTTTTTTAATTCTGATTTCATCTCAATTTAATTTAAAGTTTATAAAAAAAAAGGGAGTGCCGAAAGACACCCCCCTTAGTATTAATCTTCGAATAATACGAAGTTATTTGCACCTAAAGTACATACTGCTCTCTCTGATAGGAAGTTAACCTCCATAGCATCAAGATCGCTTGTTCTTGCTCCACCGGCAGAACCCGTGATCCAAGTTTTGTAACGTCTGTCCTCAGTCTCTGAAGCACGGTAACGTACATGTAAGAAAGGACGTTTAGCATTCTTTCCTAATACTTGATCGTACACAGAAGTAGAACCTGCAGGAACTAAAAGTCCGTTGATAGAACCTGTACCTGATACTCCACCACGCATTGTAGGATCATTTAAGTATTTCCAGTCAGTCTTGTAGAAATCATAACCTCTACGGAATCCTGAGAAACCTAAGTTAAGTGCCATCTCTTCGTCATTGTCAAACAATCCGTAAGAAGTACCACCTGCACCATAAGAGTTCTGAGCTGCTAACATATCATCGATATCAAAGCCGAACTGTCTGTTTAGGAAAATTACGTTCTCCTCGATAGCACCTTGCTTATCTAGTCTTGATATAACGCTATCAAAATCAGCTAAAGCAACAGGGTTACCACCTGACCATACATTTCCTCTATTTCCTACTACGTAGAAAACACCTTCAGAACCACCTTGTGCATCAGTACCACCTGCATTTCCAAAGTGTTTTGCAGCACCTGAAGCATTATCTGCAGGAACTGCTTCGATCATAGAAGTCTCTAAGTAATCATCAAATCTCATACGAGTTTCGTGCTCAGACTTCATATACCACAAGTAACCTGTACCTGCTCCTGTATCTACTTCTACCCATCCGATTTGAGCCATGTCAGAACCTGAAACAGCATACTTGTCTTTAAGGATAATAGGTTTGTTTTCAAAAATGAAATCGTCAGCTTCTAATGAGCCTATCATTCCGTCTGTTCCTTTAGCAAACTCAGAACCGTAAATAAATACAGTAATGTTTTCATTTGCAAAAGCACCACCGGTGGTACCAGCATATCCTGCTAACTCATAGAAAGCAACAGTAAACCGGTTATTAACCACATCAACAGCGGTAACAACAGCTTTATTCTCACCTGCTCCGCTATTCTGTACAACAACAACAGTTTGTCCTACTCTCATAGCAATTGCACCTTGTGCTGAGAATGGATTTTGAGCTGTAGTGTTTTGTCCTGCAGGAGCAGCTGCGTCATTCACTTGAATGATTGCTACTTCAGCTCCAGCATTTGCGGTTGATCCTGATTTAGTATACTTAACGTGTAATCGTCCTTGTTCTGCCCATTTAATCATATCAGAGTTAGAAGGCATTTCTGCTCCTACTAATCTTAAAAATGAACTGATTGATCTGTTACCATATCTTTCAAATTCCTTCTCATAAGTATCAGGAAGATACTGATTCAAGAAATCAAAGTTGGTAATATAATTTGTTGCGGTAGGGACCTGCTGCGCTGAAGGCTGCAAATCAAAACCTGGGGTTGCATCTAATGCCATAATTTTTAATTTTTGTTTTTAATACTTCTAATTTTAAGCCCTTTACTTGAGGGTGAGCTAACTGCCCTGAATTGAGTCCCGTCTTTTCTTGTTACTTCCGGTGCTTTACGGTCAGACATTTTTATGTTTTTTATCTTACGTGTTACATCATCAGTAGCATCTGATTTGCCTTGCTCATAAAAGAAATTAGCAAACTTATCGGGATTCATCGCAACTGCTAAAGACTTGTGGTATCCCTTTGCGTCATTAAGAAGTCCTTTGTCATCTAGAAACTTACCTATAAATTTCTCTGTTGACAACTGTGAGTTCTTAATTTCCTCAGATTTACCAGGATTAAAAGTCAGATTAGTATCCCCTACTTTGAAATCAAAACCTTTGAAATCATCGAATACCTCGTCAGTCTTTTTCAAGAACCAACTTCTCATCCTGTCTCCTTCTTCCTGTTGTGTTTTAGCATTCGCTATATATTGTTTATAAGACTCAACCTCTTTCTTCTCTTCCTCAGAAATTCCAACCGTGCTTGACTCAAGGGGTTGTTTGTACATTTCCTTCTGTTCATTAAAGAATTTTTTTGCCTCAGCAACAATTTTTTTCTTAGCTAATCTTTTTTTCTTGATGTCTCTATCTTCATCGATATCCTCATCATAAGAATAATCACTCATAAGTGTGTCTACGTCCTCATCGTCCATAGCCTCACCTGATGATATCAAATATTCTTTTAAAAGATTATTATCATCCATAGAATTAAAATCTCGATTAAGCTTAACATAATCTTCGATTCCTCTTCCTGTCTTTTTCTTGTACTCAAAATAAGCTGATACATCCTCTGGCATCTCTTCGTTATCAGATTTCTCTTCAAACAATTGATCTACAGAATCTATCTGCTTATCGTATCTATTTTTTATATATGAAAGAACGTCTTCCTCTTTTAATTCATTAGGTGTTTCTTGAACAACTTCCTCAACTACAGGAGACTCTTCTGCAGATTCATCATTTAGTGATTCCTCATGTTTCTCTAGAAGGTCACCCTCTATCTCTTGCATTGACTTTTGTTCAACTTCTCCTACTGCTCTTACCTTGATTTCCATTTGATTTGATTTTTACAAAATTAATATTTATTTTTTACTATCTTCTTTTAGCTAATCCTGTTCTTGTATTAATTTTCCTAGAGCTTAAAGTTATCTTTTGTCATTTTCTTTATAGTCTTAACCATACCTTTATTAGTGAACGTTCCCGTTCCTCTCATAGTTCCAACATTGCTTTTAGTTTTAGTGCCTTTAATAGCTCTTTTCTTTCCAACTTTAGTTACCTTTGATTTTGTTTTTCCGTAAGTTAAATTACCAACAGTTGTATGTTTCTCTTTTGTTTTTGTAGCTGTTGGCTTCTTGGAAGTTACTGATGGGCTAGAGGTCTTTCTTTTAATCTTAAATACCCCGTCTTTTGATTTAGATTTAGACTCAGAAGACCTAGGATCAAAGCCTGTAACAGTAGCAGTGTGTTTTTGTTTATGAACCGTAGTTCCATTCCTTCTTGTTACAACTTTAGATGTAGTATGGCGGCCTAGTAAATTACCACTCAATTCATCTTTCTTTACAACTTTTCTTTTTACTTTTGGTTTTTTTGTAGGCATAATGTTTAGTTTTTAGTTTTTATTTTTTATTACTTCGATAAGCTTTCCTAGCCCCGCTTTTTATTTTTCCTTTTTTCCAAGAAAATGCTGCAAATCTTTCTGCCTTTTTTTTACTTTTAAATTCATACATTTCACCTGCAGCTAATGCTTCATTAAAACTTTGAGGCTTTGCTTTTTCTTTTCCTTTAAATGTAATAGAAGGTGCAGCATAATGTCTTACCTTTTTTTTATCTCTCCCATTGTCAGCCACTTTAGGCTCATTAGGATAAAACTCCATTTTTACAGTAGCATTTCTGCCTGACTTATTTCGTTCAAGGTTTCTTAAATGTTTTTTTCTTTTCTTTTTTATAGGAGGAATCATAATTATTTATCTAGGACTAAACTCAGCTAAGTCAAAACCATCTAAGCTATCCTCGTTAGACTCAAATTTAACGGGAGGTAGATTATTCTTTCTCTGATTAATTAACTTAGACTGCTCGCTGTTCTGCTGACTAATTCTTTTTGATTTAGACTCATCTCGTGAAACCTCCCTAGAGTCTAACTGAGCCTGAGTCATACCCTGTATCTGCATACTGTAATTAAACTCCTCTGCCATCAACTGACTCTTAAGCTGCGCCTCTGCCTTCTGCTTCTCTATCTCAAAAGCTATCTCCGCTTGCTTCAGTTGCATCTTGCCCTGAATCTCAGCCTGCTGCTTCTGCATAGCTACCTGAGCAGACATCTCCTGAGACTTCAATTGCTGTTGAGCAGTCATCGCCTGCTTCTGCATCATCATTCTTTCTTCCCTGTCCTGCTTCTGAGTACGCTTCAACTTAAGTAGCTGATTAGCTAATTTTATGTTCCTTAACTCTCTTATGTCTATAGCATCCTCAAGGTTTATATCCCCCTTAGATAATGCCATATTTATATTTTGCTCTAGCTGTGCCTTCTGTTCCTCATCAGGAGCAACCTCAATAAAAATACCGAAGTCATATATATATAAATCAGATATATCATTAAGTATACTTACATTATACTTACCTATCTTGTTTACAAAGTCATCCTTGAAGTCAGAGTACTCTAATATATCAGCAACCCTATAAGTTAAAGCCTCAGCTAAAGACCTGTACATATATAGACTCCCGTCAAGTATGTGCCTGGTTGCAGTGTTTGAGTTTAATGCCGCTAATTTTTGTAGACCTACTAAAGAATCAGGACTAGGTGTAGACGCATCTCTTGCCTCATTTAATCCCGTTACCGTCCTAATCATATTCAGGTAGTGATTATAATTAGTGAGTAGCATCTGTGTCTTTGATGCACCTGAGTTTGATGTCAATTGCTGAATAGGAATCCTTGCGTTATTAAAGTCCCCGTCCTGTGTGAACGACCTACCTATAACAGATCCCGTCTGAAAGTATAACCTTAACGCATCCTCAGGATTGTATGCAGCACCCGTTCCCAGGTCAACCTCATTCAATCCGTCAGCGTCTATATACACACCGTCAGGAACAACCTTAGATATAACTTGCTGTAGCTTTAAGTGTGTTATCTGTATCAGATCAGCGAATGGTATCATCCTGCCTACTAAGGACTCAATATTCCCCTTGTACATACGAGGGGCAACAGCAACATAGTTAGGTAGTGCATGCTGAGATGATGACTTAGGTCTTACCATATTACTAGCAAGCTCCCACTTCAATAAGAAGTTTGTGCCCATAACCATCACTCCGTCATACCATACATCAATAGTCTTCTCTATCTTCTCGAAGTTACCCTCGTCCATCATGTCAACAGGTGGATTGAAGGTATCATCCTTCTCAATAACCTTACTGCCCCCTGTCTCAAGTATCTTTTTCTTATAGACCATCTTCTTTGTGGTCTTATAATTAAAGTACATTACCGTGACAGTGTCACGATAAAAAATATCATTCTCGTAGTACTGAGCTACGTTATAGTAATCATACCAGCTTTGACCGTGCTTTGAGATTTCCTCTAGGTCCTCATTAGTCAAGTCAGGCTTAATCTTTCTTAATTCAATAATAGGAATAGTCTTAATCTCTCCCCAGTAAAAACAGTCCTTGAAGTTAGGGTCCTCGGTATAGCTGTAAACTATATTTGCCGGGTCCACATAAGACACCTCAACACCTGATCCTAGTAAGAACTCGTGTTTAGCAACGCCTATACCTATAGTAGTTAAATCATAATCTACACGCTTCCTTATGTCTATGTAATGATTCTCCTCGAACATTGTATTGATCGCCTCCTCCTCTGCTATCTCTAGTGCAGGCTTATAATTTAGCTGCATGTACAATGATAACTCATCATCAGTCTGAGGTAACTCATCAGGGGGCATAACAAACGGGTCAACACCCGTCTTCTTCTGTATAATCTCAAGAGTATCTTTAGCGACCATCTGGCCCTGTATCATATCCTGGTACTTACTCCTGTTAGACTGAGAGAGCGCATCCTGCGCATATGCCTTAACCTTAAATAGCCTGTCAGACATACCGTTAACAACAATATCTACGAACTTAGGAATCACAGCAATAGGTGTCCAGTCAAGGTTCATATAAGATAAATCGCCGTCTACAGCTAACTCATTCTTATACTTTGCTATTGATTGCTCGCCTCGTGCATATAATCTAAGCCTGTGAAAGTTTCTCCACTGACCGTAAAACCTGCACTGATTCCCGTCCTTCTTAAACCACTCATACTGAATAGCTTGTCCTATCTGTAAGCCGAACCCATCGCTCGCTTTCTCAGAGTCTGAAACAAATTGACTAGGAAAGCCTGCGGATGAGATGTTAATTTTAATATCCTTCATCTAATAATTTCACTTGTTGTACCCTTATTAGCATACTTCGCAAAAGTAATCTTTATTTTTGATTCTTTTTTCTCCGGCTGGTAGAGGTGTTTTTGACAGGCCATGGCAGCAAGACCTGAACTAATAGACGCATCAAACTTTGTTCTGTTGTTTATATCAAACCTTGCCCAGTCCTCTAAGGTTCTATTAAAGGGCATCCTGCCCATATCACCCTCCTCCCTAAAGTTACCCTCAAAGTCAATACCTATGTACTTCTCTATATAAGACTCTATAGCTGATGCGTGAGCCTGTTTAACGTCCTCACTAGTGTTAGGTATACCACCTAGTTCTTTCTCGGTCTTAGAGAGCTTCGCAGCACTCTTATCGGGCCTTGTCATAGAGTAACCCCTGTAGCCCCTGTTCTTAAAATGATACAATAACCTAGGCTTGTTGTTCTCAACTAGTATAGGCATACCATAAAATATACATGCCATCAAAACATCCTCAAAAAATATCTCAGCAGTCTGCGGCCTGGCAACATACTCTAAGAAAAATTCATTACTAGGGGCATTGTCCATGTTAAACTTAGTCAGCCCATGCAGCGCACCGTTAGATCCACCACCGCCCACAGTTCCACTAATGTCATAGGAGTCACAACCGAATGCACCTAAGTGCTCATTACCAGGGTACTTAACACCATTCCTTAAGCTTATATTGTTCTGCATAGCCGAGGGTGGTGTCCAGCTTATATTAAATCGCCCGTGCTTATCAGGTGACCATACCACTGATGTATCCTTAATACCGTTCGTCCATCTAAATGTACCCTTCGTCACATAATGCTCAGTAATCATACTGTCATTATAATCTATCTGCTGATAGATCCTAGTTAAATTAAACAGACTCTGCTTGCTCTCATCCCTAAAGGCATGTGACTCCGTCCTAGGGAACTGTCGATAGAACTCATTCAACGCATCAGGGTCACTCTTCATAGAGTCAACCTCTGCCTCCCAGTAATCAATAGCACCGTTCTCTATAATCTCACGGTCTACGCCTATAGTCTTCTTACTAGGCTTCCTGAATACAGGCATGCCATATATATCAATAAAGCCCTCCATGTTCCACTCCATAGGAATGAACAAGGAGTACATACCACTCTTTGTTTGTCCGTTAGCATTTCGCTTAGAAAGACTTGAGTCAGTATACAGTTTCTTGAACTCACTGCCACCCTTATTAAGGGCATTAGATGTAGAGCCCATCAAACACTTACCTATAATTTTACTACCCAGCCTAAGACAGGTCTTAGTTACCCGCCAGTTATTTAATATGTTATTAGGCTTAAGCCACTTGCCACTTTCATCGTGTACTAATAGTAGTAGCTTCTCACCATCATATGAGTTGTCATCAGTATTCTTCCAGTCAATAGTCGTGTTTAAGCCCTGAATGTCAGAGTCATCAATAAGAAGCATATTCTTCTTCGTGATCTTAGACGCAGGAACCCTATAAGCTAACTCAGTCTTAGGCTTATCCATGCCATCCATGACCGGCTTAAAAAAGAAAGGTAACTTATTATTGATAGGAACCACCTTGTCAGTGAACATCTTCTTTGCATCAGAACCTGTCTTTGATAGTACACCGATACGAGCGTCATTAGCTAAGGTTGCTGTATTGATACACTCAGAAGAACTCATGAACGAGAACCCTGAACGCCTTATCTTTAAGTACACCATACCGAAACTGCGCTTGTCAGCCTTACAAGCCTCCCAGAATAAGAACAGTATCCTGTTAGCCTCCCTGAAGTCAGGGTAACCCACATCTATACTAGCCCACTGAAGGTACATATAATGAGAGCCAGTCATATAAGATGGCTTACCATTATTCATGAACCAGAATCCCTCCTCACGGAAATCAAACTCCTCCTCAATATAATCTACCCACATACTCTTAAAGTCTGTGGCCATTTCATTCCAGTGAAATATTGATTGTATCTTATCTAGCTGAGAAGGTAATTCCTTCCTCTCCCAGTATTGATTACTAGGCTTACTGTCCCTGCTGAAAATTTTCTTTGGTGCCTTAGGTAGTGCTATCTTCAAATCAGATATCTCTACGATATCACCGATCTCACCACTCTTAGATATTACGACTACATCATACTGACTATCGTAACCATATACCCAACTCTTCTTTCTGTTCTTAATAGAAATAACACCCTTAGGAATAAAATCATCTATAACCCTATATAAACTATTTCCTTGACCTTCTTTCTGCAAATCCTTGTTTATTATCTAGATTATTAGAAGAAGTGTTATTAAGTGCCTCTCTCTCAGACTCTATTCTATTGAGTATCTCAAAGGCATCAAATATAGCAAGCTTCTTCGTGGCAGCAGCGTTCTTTAGTTTGTCGGCAGATAAATCGTCCTCAGGGTCATGCTTTATAATGTCCTCCTTAGCAACCTTTATTAACTGCTCAACAGCTCTGTGTCCGGCATCTATAATCTTTAATTTTATTGACTTTAAATCCATCATACAGTCATTGTTATCTGGTGGTCATACATACGATATAATGTCTCATCATCCACAATAAACTCATACTCACTATCAGGCTTAAACGATACCCTCTGACCGCTATCTATACCATAACTCTTTAGCTTGCTGTTAGCAATAACAACCTCCCCCATCAAGGGCTCGTGGGTGAATGGCTTATATATATAAGACTCCTCCTTATCAATAGGCCTAACAAAACAGTACCTATCATAGCCCTTCCATACATCATCCTTCTTGTACGCAAAGAACTGGTCAGCATCTAAAAAAAATAAGTTGTCCTTAAAAAAACTCTTTCCACTACGCCTTCGGCCTCGCATATCATTGTAGAACTTAAACACATTGTGGTGTACTAAAAGTATATCTCCCTTTGAAATTTCTCCCTTATATCTTATAGGAACCTCTACAACCTCAGCGTGTCTATTAGATGACTTAAAGTCCTCCTCAGAGGTGCTGACAATAAAGTCTATGCCGCCTATCTCCTTAGTGTTATTGTACCGCTTGTCACCGACAGGCTTTACAATAAACTGATGTAGTGACCTCATTAAAAGTTTATATTGTATTCTATAGATACAGGAACAGTGGAAGTAAACTCCTTCCACAACACAATAACAGAGTCCTCACCCTCTATCCATATCTTGTATGAGGAGGAAAACTCGTCTTGTTTAATTAAGTGAATCTTGTAGCTAGAGCCTAATACACTCTGCCCAACAATGTAGTGCATCGCCCCTGACTTGTAGTCAGGACCGACAGATATTTTACGAATGTCCATTTCATTATATTTTAATTTTAGATACTGTTACTGAAGTAGCGGGAGATGCTGTTATATTACCAAGAGTATGACCAGGAGCTCTTAATTGTGCGTAAATACCACTTGTGTGACCTGCCTTATACGTTAAAACTTGGGATGCCTCCACCTGAAACACATCCGTTCTAGTGAATGGTCTAAAAATATCAGGTGTAGCAGGCAAACTTATAAATGATGAGTTATATTTTGGAGTTATACCTAAAAAGGGTTGAAACATAACTTCACTAAGAGACGCAGTACTCAAATTAAAGTTCCCAAAAAACTCTACTATATATAATCCTGAAGTGTCAAAGGTTATGTTTCCGTTAGATTCAATAGTAACGTCACCATTACTTGCATCGCTAAAAGTAATTTCTGCTGTTTCTGGTGTAGCAGAAGCTATATCTTGAGATTCTCCTATAGCATAAAGTATAGTTGATGTCACTAAAGGTGTTCCCCATGATCCGTCACCTTTTAAGTATGTTACTGCATCTCCGCCAGGGGGTACATGACCGATAGTAGCGCCGCCTGCATATTGAGTTGATGTTAACGCAGGCGTTGTAGTTCCAGCCACAGTAATAGCTGTGTTAGTTGAAGTCACAGATGTAACAACACCGCTTCCGGAATTAACAAAAGTCTTGACGTCTGACATCAAAAAATTCTTAGTGTCACCGCCTGAACCGACTGATCCGATTACAATGTCAGAACCCAAAACAGGAGTTGAAGGAGGATATGCGGTTGTATCATTTATTCTAGCCATCTATTCTTTTTTTTTGTTAGTCACCTCACCCGTATCCATATTGATAACAGATGTGTCACCGTATTTTTTAATTATTTTTTTCTCTTCAGACTGAATCATAGACCTTAATGCCTTTACCCGATCCGCAATACCTATCTTCTCAATCTCGATGTCCGCTAAAAGATTCCTCACGTTAACGTACTCCGTGTTTAAGTTTTTCATTGAGCTAAGCTCTTCCTTTGTTAATTTCATTTGATTTATTTTTTACAAATCTACAAATTAATTAATTAATACCTGAGCAGCTAATAATATGCCTGCAATAGAGTACGCAACAAACTGACGAAACCTAGACCTAGACAGCTTACCACTTATCTTATCACGCTCATCAATAAGGTCTACCCGGTCAGCATTACAAGACATAGCCTTCTCAGACTCTAACTTATATAAGGCTATCGCACTCTTCTTTGAGCTAGCAAGTATCTGGTTTAAGTGAGTAAGCTCACCCACCTGCGACCTATAAACCCCCATAAGAGAGTCTTTCAAGTTTAACTCCGAACTGAAACTGTTCCTCTCACTTAATAGTATCCCTATCTCCTTTGCCTGAGCCTTGTTCCACGTAAATAACGTGTCCCCCTTAACGGGAGTTACCCTGGGGGTAAGGTCTATACTCTGAGAAAAACCTTCCGAGCTCAACGCCACTAAAACTACGCAAATCACTAATATTCTTTTCATTTTCTTTCTTTAATCTTAATATACTTCCCATATGTGTGCTAACAGAACTATCCAGGGTAATGATAGTCCGCTCTAAGCCCCTCTGCATATGATCACTAATCATAAGGCTATCTAACAATAACGCCTGGTCACTCTCAATCTTATCAATCTTTAATAAATAAGCATCCTCACTAGACTCATACTTACGTGACCTAGAATTGTATATACCACGCTGTACCCCATTTAAAATAAATAGAAACACACAGGCTACTATAAGAATCCTAGGGCTTATGTTCACTTTGATATTTTTTTATTGAACTTACGCATAATAATGTCCGAGGACATAGCAGCAAGTATCGTGGCAGTCTCAGAGGTTATACCCATAAAATCAGATGCGTACTTCTTCAAGAAGATATCTAAGTTTATAGCGTGTAGAATAAATGCGGCAACAATACCGAACAATAACGAGAACAAGGTGTCATCCCATCTCTCCTTCCACCAGTTTATAACCTGGTCATCAGGGCCTATTGCACCCTCTGAATATTTTTTTTGATTGTTCTTGAAGTGCCACGCCTCCTTAACAAGCGTCCCTATCACAATAGCTATAACGTACTGTGCAATAATTATAAATGTCTGCATGTCCTATTTGTTTCATGCAAAAGTAGTGTTTTCCTGTGGAGCGTTAAGTACCACTAACCCAACACTTCCCTTCAACAAAGCATCCTCTAATAGCATAGTAATCTCCTTTTCTGCAGTCCCCTGTATAGTCTTTGAAGTAGGTCTCCGGTACGCAACAAGAGGACAACCCTCCGTGTTTGAGTGAGTGTTACCCCCGTGTATCTGTGCAAAACTAAAGGTTACGCCGCCACGCCCCCTAACGATGTACTCGTCACCACGCTTCTCACTGTATATAACCGGCATTTTTCTATTGAACCTAGGACTGAACCTTAAATCTAAGCTGTAAGCTAGCATAAGGCCCGTAGAAGGGATCGCAGTCTTTTTAGGTACCTTTACCCCATCGGCACGTACAGCGTCCTCTAGGGTCCAGCAGAGCTTCTCTGAGGTAGGGCCGTATAGATTACCTATAGTCGTGTCATCAAAGTACTCCGTCCTTACTATCTTAAATACTGAATCGAAATCTGTCGTGGGCTTCATTTAGTTGTGTGGTATACCACCTTAATGTTCCACGTGTTGTTTCTGTAATACATGATCTATTTACTTAGTCTCTCTAGTATCTTCTCAAGTAAGCTATCAACCTTGTCAAGCCTCTTAAGTATATTGCTAGTCAATGATTCCATAACAGCTATCTTTGTGTCTCGAACTCCGTCACTTCTCTCGTTGAGCGTTAGCTTCACCTTTATATCATCTATCTCCTTAGCATTCTGTCTTACCTGATGCTTAATGTAAGGTATTAAGGATACAGCCGCTCCACCGCCTATAGCGAGCTGCATTATTAATTCATTCATCATTCTATCTCTTCTTGTGGCGTGTTAGCCGTTCTCCACTCAATAAATAGTTCAGCAGTTTCAAAAAAACTTCC
>Ga0209816_1001565_pt1 | contig 17018 bp, 17 predicted proteins | sample CoawatmetaG01DNA_FD_187509 | JGI IMG/M metagenome (GOLD analysis project Ga0209816, IMG submission 187509) | Marine microbial communities from the West Antarctic Peninsula - Coastal water metaG017-DNA (SPAdes) (version 2) | ecosystem: Environmental > Aquatic > Marine > Coastal ... | reverse complement strand
TTTTCAAAACAAAAATAGCTATTATTGTCTCGATTCCAACAGTTGCCAGGGTTTTTCTTGCGCATCAAATTAATGCTCTGGCTGAATTATATGATGTAACTATTATCTCCAATTTGAGCGGTAATAAATCTATGTTGGATAATATATCTAGCAAAGTTAATGTTATCAACCTGCCTATAGAGAGAAATATAAATTTATTTTTAGATTTAAGAGTTTTGTTGTTATTAATCTCAATATTTTATAAAAATGGATTTTCTTTAGTTCATTCAGTCTCTCCTAAGGCGGGACTATTGAGTGCGATGGCTGCATGGGTTACTCGCGTACCTAATCGTCTACACACATTTACAGGCCAGGTGTGGGTAACCAAAAAAGGAGTGAGTCGTTGGTTTTTAAAATTATTAGATAAAATTATTGTTATGCTTAATACTAATATTTTGGTGGATAGCTTTTCCCAACAAGATTTTTTAATTAAAGAGGGTGTCCTATCTAAAGACCTTTCCATTGTTTTAGGAAGTGGATCGATTAGTGGAGTAGATGTCAACCGGTTTCAGCCTTCAAAAATATATAGAAATCTTATTCGTAAGCAATTAAATATCAAAGATGATTGTGTGATATTTTTATTTGTTGGAAGGTTAAAAAAAGAAAAAGGTATTTTTGAGCTTATCGAAGCATTCAAAAATGTTAGTGAGCAGCATAATGGTGAAGTGCTATTGATTGTGGGTCCAGATGAGGAAGAACTGAAGCAGGAGTTAATCTCTCGTTTAGAGACATGCAAAGAATTTGTCAGGTTTATTGATTTTACTAAGGTGCCCGAGCAATACATGGCAGCATCCGATGTCTTTGTATTGCCAAGCTATAGAGAGGGCTTTGGCAGTGTGATAATCGAGGCGGCTTCCTGTGGACTGCCATCTATTGGATCAAATATATACGGATTAAGTGATGCGATCAAGTTAGAGGAGACAGGCTTCCTGGTTCCAGTGAGATCTAGTAAACCTTTAGAAAGAGTAATGTTAAAATTAGCTAATAATGATAAATTACGAAGTGAAATGGGGTCGAATGCAAGAAAACGCGCTATCTATCATTTTTCACAAGATAATGTTACATTAGAAATTTTACAGCTTTATAAAAGGCTAGTTAAAGAATGAAAAGATTGTTTGATTTAGTGGTTACTTTATTACTTTTGCCATTTATATTTTTACTGTGTTTTATAATCACTTTATTCGTAAAAATTAAGTTAGGCTCGCCAGTAATATTTGTACAGCCACGTCCAGGTTTAAATGGTAATATTTTTAATATGATTAAATTTAGGACAATGACCAATAAGTGCGACTTAGATGGTAATTTATTACCTGATAGTATAAGGTTGACTAAATTTGGACAACTTCTTAGATTGACAAGTTTGGATGAATTACCTGGGTTGTGGAATGTAATAAAAGGTAATATGAGCTTAGTAGGTCCACGTCCATTGTTGGTTGAGTATTTGCCGCTTTATAATGATAGACAAATGCGCCGTCATGAAGTATTGCCGGGCATTACTGGATGGGCACAAGTTAATGGGCGTAATTCAATTAGTTGGGATGAAAAGTTTGATTTAGATGTATGGTATGTTGACAATCAATCAATATGGCTAGATTTGAAGATATTATGGTTAACAGTAAAAAAAGTAATTATGCGTGATGGAATAAATCAAGACGATCATGCAACATCAGAATATTTTAAGGGTAATAATAGTGGAAATTGATAGATTTTTTGATTGGAAATATCCAGTTATTGAAGATGGAAAACCCACCAAATATAATTGGGTTGTTCAGAATTTAGACGGCTTTAAGTTAGGCTTTAAAACTGATATTGGTGCATTTTCTTATATTAATGCTAAAAAAGGTGTAACTATTGAAGATGAAGTTCAAATCGGCTCTCATTGCTCTATTTATTCCATTTCAACAATTGACGATACAGCTGGTGAAGTTGTATTAAAAGAAAATTGTAAAATTGGTAGTCATTCTACTATTCTTCCAGGCGTCACAATAGGTATAAATTCTATAATTGGCGCACATAGCTTAGTTAATAGGGATATACCTAATGATGTAATTGCTTTTGGCGTTCCTGCTAAGATAATCAGAAAGATTGAAAAGTGTTGAGTAGTAATTTTTCTCCATGGCCTTCATTCGATAAACAGGAGATCGATGCAGTTAGTGGCATTTTGTTATCAAATAAAGTTAATTATTGGACTGGCGGACAATGTAGAGACTTTGAATTAGAGTTTGCTAGGTTTTGCAACACTGGGTATGCTATATCGATAGCTAATGGAACATTAGCTTTAGATCTGGCATTAAAATCTCTTGATATTAAGCCTGGTGATGAGATTATTGTAACATCGCGCACTTTTATTGCTTCAGTATCAACTATTATCAATATTGGCGCTATTCCCATTTTTGCAGATGTTGATTTAGACACACAAAATATAACACTTGATTCTATACGTAATAAAGTCACAAAAAAAACTAAAGCTATACTTTGTGTACATTTAGCTGGTTGGCCATGTGAAATGGATGGGGTGATGGACATCGCTAATGAATTTGATTTATATGTGATTGAGGATTGTGCTCAAGCTCATGGCGCCAAATACAAAGGAAAATCTGTTGGATCAATCGGACATGTTGGTTGCTGGAGTTTTTGTCAGGACAAGATAATGACAACTGGAGGTGAAGGAGGTATGGTTACTACTAACGATGAGCATTTATGGCGCAAGATGTGGGCGTATAAAGATCATGGTAGGAGTTATGAGGCTGTTTATGAGCGAGAGCACCCTAAAGGTTTTAAATGGTTAAATGAATCATTTGGAATGAATTATCGAATGATTGAAATACAAGCAGTAATTGGTAGAATTCAAATCAAAAAAATGCCAGATTGGCATGCTAAGCGTAAAAAAAATGCAAAGAAAATCTGGAATGCTGCCAGACAATGTAAAGGTTTACGCGTTCCAGATATTCCTGATTATATTGATCATGCAGCCTATAAATGTTATGTATTTATTAAGGAAAATCAGTTAAAGAATGGTTGGAATAGGGGCAGAGTCATTGATGAAATTAGTGGCCTTGGCGTCCCATGTAGTTATGGATCATGCTCTGAAGTATATTTAGAAAAGGCATTTGATAATAGTGGGTTTAGGCCTAAAGAAAGATTAGCTAATGCAAAAGAACTGGGAGAAACTTCTTTAATGTTTTTAGTGCACCCAACCTTAACTGAAGATGAAATTCAACAAACATGCGGTGCAATTACATCTGTGATGGATTTAGCTACCATATAACCCACGGTTGTTAGACTAACAAATTTTTCAAGAGTAAATAAATAACCAATTGCTATCATTCCAACTTAGAGATATCTCATTGCACTAGCTTCTGATTTCCAGCCACCTCTAAATATAATTTTATCAAGCGGGATATTTTTGATTAATACATCAAGTGCAACGCCAACTCTAAATGAGTGACCTGAAAATTTTCCAATTAGATTCAAACCAACTTGCTTTTGAAGATTTTTTAAAATATGATTAATTGATGCAGTCGTGTGATCAGCAGTATCATCAGCCAAAAGAGGTCATTGGTAGAGCTGAGACTATGATGATGCAAGACCTCGAGGATGATGCTGAGCATGGCCTTATAACATTAGACTATAATGCAAGATTAAAATTTGCAAGATTTAAGGTAAGGGTTGGGCAAATAAATGAGAGGCTTGGGTCGGCTCTGGTGCAGTGAGTCAGGCGTCTGGGAAAGTTGATTTGATACCAGAGACGATCCATCGCCCAGATTCATCTCACTACCTGAGAAATAAAAAATGACAAAACGAACCCATTTATATTCAAACTTTGACCTTTGATAAATACCCTTATCAACTGTAAAATAACTCATTTAAACGGATTTATGTAGTGTGCTAGATATATTCATTAATTTGTCACGGCGTAACAAGAAGCTTGTCTTGCTGTGTGTTGATTCTGTGCTTCTGGTGTCAGTGATACTGATGTCGTTTTCGATCCGGCTTGGGTACTTTTACTTACCAGAAAATGGTTTGATTTATTGGGCGGTATTTGGTGCGCCTATCATTGCCGTTCCTGTCTTCGTGCGCTTCGGGCTATATCGAGCGGTTATTCGTTACATCGGCTTTAAGGCGTTGTGGTCTATTGTCCAGGCGGTATCGCTGTATGCTCTTCTGTGGAGCATGATTGGCTTGTTGGCTTCGGTTGATGGCATACCGCGCTCCGTAATTTTAATTAACTGGCTCTTGGGTATTGTAATCATAGCCGGTTCTCGAATGACTGCGCGCTGGCTTCTCTCAGGGACTGGTATTAGACAAAATATCGCAGGGATAACTAATGTGGTAATTTATGGTGCCGGCTCGTCAGGTAGGCAGCTGTCGACTGCTTTAATGCAGTCGAGAGAGTTTAAGACAATGGCTTTTATTGACAACGACTCTGAACTGCTTGGCCAATCTATTCATGGCATTAATGTTGTTCCAAGGGATGATTTAGAGCAACTGATTAAGACAAAAAACGTCACTGAAGTGTTGCTGGCGATCCCGTCACTGTCTCGTGCCCAGCGTAATGAGATTATCCATTTTTTGGAGCCTTATCAGGTGCTTGTGCGCTCATTGCCAAGTGTGGTAGAACTTACCCAGGGTAAGTTAAGAGTTGCTGATTTGCGTGAGGTAAGCATTAAGGATCTGCTAGGGCGTGACCCTGTTGCTGCCAATAGTGAGTTATTGGGCCTTAACATTACCAATAAAGTTGTCATGGTGACCGGCGCTGGAGGTTCGATTGGCGCTGAGCTTTGTCGTCAGATACTAGGTTTAAAGCCCCAAGCGTTAGTGCTACTTGATCAAAGTGAGTTCGCCCTGTACGGGATTCATAAAGAACTCGTAGATGTTGGCATGCCCAATGTTGAGATACTGCCACTGCTGGGCTCTGTTACCAGTCGCAAACGCTTAAGTCATATCCTGCAGCGCTTAAGTGTAAATACAATCTATCACGCGGCGGCCTTTAAGCATGTGCCGATGGTCGAGTCGAACAACGCTGAAGGGGTAAGTAACAATGTTTTTGGTACCCTTAATTGTGCTCAGGTTGCGATCGATCATGGGGTAGATACTTTTGTACTTGTTTCAACCGACAAGGCCGTGCGCCCAACCAACACCATGGGGGCAACAAAGCGCGTGTCTGAATTGGTGCTGCAGGCTTTGGCAGTAGGGCACAGCACATGCTTTAGCATGGTGCGATTCGGCAATGTGCTCGATTCCAGTGGCTCGGTGGTGCCGCTTTTCAGAGAGCAGATTAAAGAGGGCGGGCCGGTTACAGTGACCGATCCTGAGATTCAGCGTTATTTTATGAGCATACCAGAGGCTGTTGAGCTGGTTATTCAAGCTGGCGCTATGGCAAAGGGTGGGGATGTATTTGTGCTTGATATGGGGGAGCCTGTTCGAATTCTAGACCTGGCCGAAAAGATGGTTCGTTTGAGCGGCCTAAGTCTTAAAGATAAGCTTCACCCGGATGGCGATATTGAGATTAAGTTTACTGGTCTGAGGCCAGGTGAAAAGCTTTATGAGGAGCTACTGATTGGCGGCAATGTTTCCAAAACTGATAATCCAATGATCCTGCGCGCAGAGGAAGAGATGCTGGCCTGGGATGATTTAAAGTTAATTCTTGATGGGCTTCAAGAGGCTGTTGATAGTGGCGATCAGGGTAAGCTGCGACAGTTATTAATAAAAGCCGTACCGGTCTTTAAGCCACAATGTGAGATTAGCGATATTTTGTATGATGCTTGAGCGCTGGGTGATTAGAAATTTCTAAGGCTTAGACAATTCTCTGCTGTTTGGCAAAGTAATTTGTAGCTTCTACATAGCCCTTAATACCGCCGCAATCAAAGCGCTTTCCTTTAAATTTATAGGCAATTACCTTGCCTTGTTTGGCTTGAGTGAGAAGTGCATCAGTGATTTGAATTTCACCATTCTTATCTGGCTCGATGTTTTTGAGAATGTTAAAAATATCGGGAGTAAGGATGTAGCGGCCAATGATTGCCATATTGCTCGGCGCACTCGCCTCTTCTGGCTTTTCTACCATATCAGTAACTCGATATGTATCGTCTGAATTATGGATCAGATTACCAGCAATAATTCCATATTTATGGGTTTGGTTCATTGGTACTTCTTCTATAGCAACAACTGAGCACTGGTATTGGTTATAAAGTTCTATCATTTGTGAGATTACGCCATCTCGATCACAGTCGCATAGATCATCTGCCAAAACTACAGCAAAAGGCTCATTCCCAATAAGGGGTTCACCTGTAAGTATGGCGTGACCTAGTCCAAGCATTTGTTTTTGGCGAACATAGGTAAAGGTCGCTTTCTTAATTATATCCTTGATTTCTTTTAGGTAGATCTCTTTTGAAGTGCCACTTAATTGTGACTCAAGTTCATACGCGTTATCAAAGTGATCCTCAATTGCCCTCTTGCCTCTTCCAGTGACAATAGCCATGTTAGTAATGCCTGCAGACAGAGCCTCTTCCACCCCATATTGCATTAAAGGTTTGGTTAGTATTGGGAGCATCTCTTTTGGGACTGCTTTGGTGGCAGGTAAAAAACGGGTTCCATATCCAGCCGCAGGGAAAAGACATTTTTTAATCATTTATTCCTACCTTTTTTATTCATTAATATACGATAAAGGATACAGTATCTGTCAACAGATGATTTATTGTCTTATCCTGTTGATGAAAGATGAAAGATGAAAGATGAAAGATGAAAGATGAAAGATGAAAGATGAAAGATGAAAAGGATGATCTTGTAAATAATATTAGGAACAAACAATACCCATCAAAGTTATCAAAGATGGACTTGACAGATAAGGGTGTTAAACAAATGGTAAGAATATAGAGTTGCCGACCAAAATAGTAAGTTTGTAGAGCAATATCTTCAGATTTTTGAAAAATTAACTGATGATTTGGATGAATTAACTGATTAACTTTTTCTAACCAATTCCAATAATAACTTTAATACAAAACCACAGTTCCATTCATTCATTATTACGATTAACTTTACCAAACGTTATTATTCACTATCACACCATAATCGTATCTTCTGTCACCACCTATACCTTTGAGATTCAATCCTTTTAATAAGTTATAAGAATGTATTTCCCAACCTTTAACTATCCTATCCACATCAAGTGGATGATTCTTTTCAACGTATTCTATATATGTAATTAAAGTAACATCCACAATTGTTCTTGCAGTGTAAAATATAAATTAATTACTTCATTGCCTAGTATTATTAATTGATTAATTGCCTTCATTTAGCTTGTTTAGCTTGTTTAGGTTTTTTTTGATAATTTTTTGATTAAACAAATTTTAAGAGTGAAGCCTTTTATAGTTCGAGCACAATAATCTATGAATACAATGTTTGAACTATTAAGTGAGATGTTTCCCTACAATAGAAGTATTACTGGTGATGGAGTTCGTAAAACTCTTAAAAAAATATCAGATGAAATCCCAATTACATTAACAAGTGTTAAAAGCTCCACTAAAGTTTTTGATTGGGAGGTGCCTGATGAGTGGAATGTTGAAAGTGCTAAAATTTATGACCCTAGTGGGCAATTAATCGTTGATTTTGATGAAAATAATTTGCATCTAATGAGCTATAGCGAACCAATTGATACAGTTTTAAGCCTATCCGAATTAAAGAGACATATTATTACCGATAAGTCTAGACCTGATTGGATACCATACTCAACATCATATTACAAAGATGATTGGGCATTTTGTTTGCCTTATAATTTTGTTAAAAACATGATTAATGGGGAGTACAAAATTATAATTTGTTCAAAAAAAGAGCCAGGTGAGTTAATCTATGCAGAATCTTTTATTAATAATGGTGCTGCTAAGGAGATTCTAATCTCGTCATATATTTGTCATCCATCAATGGCGAATGATTCATTATCTGGAGTTGTTTTAGCAGTTCAGTTATTCAAAGAATTAAAGAAAATTGATAACCCAAAATATAATTATCGATTCTTATTTACACCTGAAACTATTGGTACCATTTGTTTTTTATATAATAATAGAAAAAGAATTAAATCTGATCTTGAATTTGGTTTAGTAGCAACCTGTGTAGGAGATTCAGGTAGTTTTACATATAAGAAGGCAAGAAACGAAAAGGCCAATATTAATCGTATTATGAAACATATTTTTTTAATGTGTGGAGTAAATGGTAAGGTTATAAATTTCTCTCCACTGGGAAGTGATGAGCGACAATATTGCTCACCAGGTTTTGATTTAGATGTGGGGGTTTTGACTAGAACGATGTATAGTGAATTTCCAGAATATCATACTAGTGCAGACAACCTTGACTTCGTATCTGAAAAGAATTTGAAAGAAAGTCTTAATCTATATTTAAAGGTTATAAGGATATATGAATCAAACTCTAAATTTTTAAGAAAAAATCCTTTTTGTGAGCCACAAATGGGCAAGTATGACTTATATAGAGAGAGAGGTGGGGGATCTGAAGATCATATTGATGATTTGAGCCAACAACGTATGTGGATCTTGAATTATGCAGATAGTAAAACAGACTTATTAGAAATTTCAGAAAAATCAGGATTTGACATTCTTACTTTAAAATTAGCTGCTAAGGCGCTGATTAATAATGGATTAATTACTCAAATCAATTAAATTTTTTAAGTAAATACAATACAAATAACTAATGAATAAATTTGAACCGTCTATTGAAATAGAAATTAATGAAAAAAAAATTGGCAATAACAACCCTGTCTACTTTATAGCTGAAATAGGCTCTAATTTTGATTGTGATTTGGAACGGGCGAAAGATTTAATATATATGGCAAAAGAGGCCGGTGCTGATGCTGCTAAGTTTCAACACTATACTGCTGATTCATTAGTCAGTGACTATGGATTTAAAAAGATTGTTAATAATAAGTCTCATCAGTCCCATTGGGATAAATCTGTTTATGATACATATGAACAAGCATCTATAAATCAGGATTGGACTGGTATTCTCCAGGAAACCTGTAAAGATGCAAACCTTTCTTTTTTAACAAGTCCATATTCTATTAATCTTGTTGATTACGTTGATCCATTTGTGCCTGCATATAAAGTTGGTTCGGGTGATATAACATGGCTTGATATCATTGAACATATAGCCTCTAAAGGAAAACCGATTCTTCTCGCTACAGGAGCTTCAGAATTAATTGACGTAAAGAGGGCGGCAGATGTTATTTTAAATATTACATCTGATTTGATTTTACTGCAATGTAATACAAACTATACATCAAGTCGTAATAACTTTGCGCATTTGCAATTGAATGTTATTACTGAGTATCAAAAGCTATATCCAGGAGTAATTACTGGGCTAAGTGACCATACGCAAGGGTGTGTTTCTGTTCTTGGGGCGGTCGCACTGGGAGCTAAAGTTATAGAAAAACACTTTACAGATTCAACAAATAGAGTTGGACCAGATCATTCTTTTTCTATGACTCCTGTTACCTGGCTAGAAATGGTTGAGAGAACTAGAGAGCTAGAAGATGCTCTTGGAGATGGGCATAAGAAAGTTGAAGAGAATGAAATAGAAACAGCAATTCTTCAGCGCAGAAGTATATGTGCAGTAAAAAAATTAAATCTTGGAGACAAAATTCAAAAACATGATTTAGAAGTTCTTCGGCCTTGTCCAAAAAATGGGATTGATCCGAGTGATATGGTTAGCGTTATTGGGAAGACTTTGAATAAGAATATTAAAGTTGGAGAACATTTAAAATGGAGCGATTTTGATTAATTTATACAATAAGTGGGGTGTGTTTAATGATAACTAAAAAATCTCGAATTTTAGTAACAGGTGCTAGTGGTTCTATAGGCTCCGCTCTTGTTCAAAAATTGCTTGAAGGCAATCATGTAGTTTGCGCATTTGACCATAGCGAAGATGGATTATTTAAACTTGACCAAAAGTTTAGAGTCAAATATGGTGAAAATCTCAAATTATTTATTGGAACTATTAGGGATGAGGAGAGATTAGTTAAAGCATTAGAGGGTGTTGATGTGGTATTTCACTGCGCAGCACTAAAGCATGTTTATCTATCAGAATATAATCCTTTTGAGGCAATGCAGACAAACATTATTGGCACAAATAATCTTATTAATTCAGCTATTAAAGCTAATGTTGATCGTGTTATATTTACTAGCAGTGATAAAGCTGTAAATCCATCCAGCACAATGGGGATAACAAAACTTCTTGGAGAGAGGCTAGTGACAGCTGCTAACCATCATTTAGGGGATCATAGGACAAAGTTTTCAAGTGTAAGATTTGGAAATGTTTTAAATACAAATGGCTCTGTTCTTCATATTTTCAAAAATCAGTTAGCTAACAAAGTCCCTTTGACAATAACATCTGAGGATATGACAAGATTTTTTATTACAATGCCACAAGCAATAGATCTTTGTTTACATGCAGTGGATCAAATGATTGGTGGGGAAGTGTTTGTTATGAGTATGGGATGTTGTAGTATTATCAGTATAGCTAAGGCTATATGTGGAGATCATGAGTTTAAGTATAAAGTTATAGGTCAAAAGGCTGGTGAGAAATCATATGAAGAATTACTTACAGAAACAGAAGCGAAGAGAACAGTATATAAAGAGAGTTTTTATATTATTATTCCAGAATCACTTAATTTGATGAATCCTATTATAGTTAAGAAGTATAAAGATGCCTTCGATAAAATTCCTAGGCTTAAAGAGCCATTACGTTCAGATAAAAATATGTTAAATGATAATGAAGTTATGCATATGTTGGAATCTAATAGACTACTGGATTGAGTATTTTTTATGAAGAATAATGTTAATGATTTATATCTTATAAATTCATATAAAGAGGTTGGAGACCAAACCTGGAAGAATAATGATTTTATAGAGTCATCACTGAAAATTTCAAAAGGTTTTTTTACTGAAGAGAGCTTATTGTTGCGTAAGCCAAAACCTAAAAAATTGGATGTTTACGCATTATTATCTGGGGTGTCTTTTCCTGTAGAGTTGACTGAAAAATTATCTAATATACAGAAAAGTATAGACATCATACTAGGCGATTGTCTTCATTATTGGGTAGCCCCATTAAATTTCGGCATGGAATATGCTGTCTTTAAATGGCCAGGAGATAATTGGGATGAATCATGGTTGCCACTTATTTTAAAAGAAATTGATTTAATAGATAAATCCCCTTTTCAATTAAATATTCATGGAATACAGATCAATTCTGATGGCTGTGTTCTTGCAAAAGGATATGATGAAACTGGTATGATTTTTAAGATACGTGAGCATTTACAATCTAATTTAGAATTTCTTCCTAAAAAACAGTCTGGATGGGCACATATTCCAATGGGTAGAATTTTGGAGCCACTTGGTACTTCAAAGTTTTTAGAATTGAAAAATTTAATTAATGAGTTAGATAACTTTTTAATTTGCTCGGCTAAAGTTAACTCTGTTAAGCTTATTCATGAAACAAGGTGGTATATGGAGGAAAGGTCAACCTTATCTACATTTAATTTTTGATTTAAACTCATTGATATTATTTATAAAAGAGATATTAAGATATGCATGTAAATAAACTATTTTCTTTGAAAGGCCAATGTGCAGTTGTAATTGGAGGTGCTGGAAAGGTTGGATTTCCTATGGCTGAAGCTTTAGCTGAAGCTGGTGCAAAAGTTTATATAGCATCAAGAAATAGAGATACTTATCTCGAATCAGTTGAAAAATTACAATCAGCAGGATTGGATGTTGAGGGAGTGACCCTTGACCAATCAAATGAAGCTAACGTTCTTGAAGTCCTTGAAAAAATTTCAAATAATTTTAAAGTACCTGATATTCTGATTAATTCTGGATTTAGTAGGCCAATGAAAAATTTTTTCAATGATACTGTCAGTAATTGGGATAAGTCTATGGAAGTTAATACACGCGGCATTTTTATAACTTGTAGGGCTTTTGGAAATAAGATGGCTAAACAAGGCAAGGGGAGTATTATCAATATTTCATCAATTTATGGAATAGTTGGGCCAGATATGAGTATTTATGATGGATCAGATTTTGAAACTGAGCCGGATTATGCATTTATAAAAGGAGGGGTTATCTCTTTTTCTAAATATTTATCATCTTATTATTCAAAACATAATGTTAGAGTTAATTGCATTTCTCCTGGTGGTTTTTTTAATAATCAACCAGAGCCTTTTTTGAGCAAATATATTGCTAAAACTCCTTTAGGTAGAATGGCTTTGCATAATGACATGAAAGGAGTAGCTTTATTTCTTGCTTCGGATGCATCTAGTTATATTACTGGAAGTGTTATACCAGTGGATGGAGGGTGGACAGCACTCTAGCTTTATGGGTCTGCATATTGATCAAAAAAGAACCATCATAATCGTTCAAGCGAGAATGGGGTCAACACGATTTCCAGGTAAAATTTTAAAAAAAATTATGGGCCGCCCTCTGCTTGAATATCAAATAGAGCGATTAAAAAAAATTAAAGTGGTGGACGATGTAGTTATTGCCACAACAACTAATAAAATAGATGACCCTTTAGTTGAGCTATGCGTAAAGTTAAATTGTTCTTTTTTTAGAAGCTCAGAAGATGATGTATTGCTGCGCTACTTTGAGACAGCAGTAGAGTTTAATGCTAAATTTATAGTGAGAATTAATGGAGATTGTCCTTTAATTGATTCAAACGTTGTTGCAACAGTTATTGGATATTTCAATACCAACTTTAAAAAATATGACTATGTATCAAATATTCTTGAGCCAAGTTATCCAATTGGACTTCATGCAGAAATATTTTCAATGGACGTATTAAAAAAAGCAAATGACAATGCTACTGATCCAATAGAGCGAGAGCATGTAACTCCATATATATATAGAAATCCAAACTTATTTAGACTTGGGAGTGTTGCTCTTAAGGATGACTTGAGTCATTATAGATGGACAGTTGACTACCCTGAAGATTTTGATTTAGTGAAAAAAATTATTGAAGGTATTTATCCAACCCAAGCTAATTTTGACATGTTTGATATAATTAATTATTTAAAGTCAAACCCTAGACTTATGCAAATTAATAATAGAATTCACAAAAAACAAACATTATAAGAAGTTTAATTTTATTTCATAATATTTTTCAATACTTAGATTAAAAATTGCATATGTTTACCAAGCATATTAAGAATACTATTACCAACCAATTTTTAAAGGATATGTCTTAGTAAAAAGGTCAAAAATTGACCTCTAAAAGGTTCCATATGGAATCACTCAACAGTGACCGAATGAATTAGTATTGTACCCTAGAAGAAAACGTTATCTCCTGTCTAGAGTTCACAATGGAGTTTCAATCCAACCAACTCATTTACCAAAAAGAATACAATAAACGACATCAGGTCATTTATCTTCTTATCCATCATCTTCACGATAGAGAAGGGTAGGGTTATCAAAATATTTCAAATTGGTTGAATAAGAGTTCTATTTTGACATATACCGGGAAGAACTGGTTCTCTTCATCAACTATCTCAGTCTTAAAGAGAAAACACAAAAGAGACCTAATGAATGAACAGATCAGAAATCAACATTTTCAAAGTAGGATCTCAAAGTTTGAGTTGAATTACTATATTTATGATTGATAGAAGTTGTAGGTATATTATAAAAATCCTAACTAGGTTCTTAAGAAATATATAAAATGTTATTTATTAAATCACTAATTATTAGAATGAGTTTAAGTACATGTCTTCTTTGCGATAGTAACAATATTGATTTATTGAATATAAATAATATATTTGTAACTAAATGTATTATGTGTGGGTTTCAATATATACCAAATAATAAACAATACATTGGAGAAAATTATTACTCTAACTACTCAAGCAAAAGAGAGGCATCAAAAAAATACACAAAATTAAATGTGTTGAGAAAAGAACAGTATAGGATTGATGCAAAATTTTTATCCAGATACATATCACATAATTCAAGAATATTAGATGTGGGGTGTAGTAAGGGTGATTTTTTATTTGAAATTCATAATTGTTATAATTTAAAGTCTTTAATGGGAGTAGATATTGATATATCTGCTATAAGTGAAGCAAAAAGAGAATATTCTGATATAGCAATTTTTAAGAATATAGATCTATTAAAAGTAGATAGTAATGAGTCATTTGATTTGATTTTATTTCGTGGTACTTTTCAGTATTTAGATAAAGAATTACACAAATCTATTAAGTATATTAAAAAACTATTGAATAAAAATGGCAAGATAATAATTTTTTCATTACCATCTACAGATTCTTTTATATATAAATTATTGGAGGATAAATGGTCATTATTTAATCCAGAAATGAGTTTAATGTTTAATGAAAAGTCTATGCGTTTTTTATGTGAACAGCATTCTTTAATTATTGATGATATTAATTATCCATACTTAGAAGATATTTACTCAAATATTGAAGATGATTACAACCAAGTAAAAAACATAATTAATGGTAAATCAATAACTTCTACACCATTTTGGGGTGCAATTATGCGAGTGGTGATATCTCAAAAATAATTTTCTATTTTTATTACTTTTGAAAAGGGTGGTATTAGACGAATGAATCTTTTATAAATCAAGAATTTAAACTAATGGGTAAATCGAAAATAAATGACCTAATTTGATGTACCTACAAATTCATTCCACTGTAACGGATTAGTTTTGCAGGTGTCACTTCTTGACCACCGTATCAATTCCGAAGGTTTTTTTAGTGATATTACCACGACCACCTTTTTGGATATCAATTATCTTCCTTGCCATCTTTTTAATTTTCTTCTCTTTTTATCTCACCATTGAATTGAAACCACTCAATCAATTTACTATCTAATTTGCCGTTTTTGTAATATTTCTATTTATACAAATATAGTTCGAAACTTTATTAGTTTCAAGTGTCTCATAGTAATTATCAATCGAAATTAATCCAATTGGTGATATCCTATAAATATCAAAATTTCTCTCATTAAGAAAATACCAAAAATCTTTAAAGTATGTCCTTGTATCAATATTACACCCTCCAAATTCAAACTGGATACACCTGATATTATCAATAACTTCCTCACAACCTTCTAAGGCATCCATTTCATGCCCTTCAATATCAAGTTTAAAGAAGTCAATAGTTTGACCCTTAAGGTTATTATTATAGTAGTCAATAAATTTAATAACTTTAACCATTTCAACTTTATCAAAGTATATATCTGCGAAATCTAAACGTCTTTTTGAAAGACTTCCGAATGAACCACCTAATGTGGGTGAATATAACTCTAAAGTCTCGTTAACTTTACTTAAACCAACATCGTTTACCGTTACATTCTTATTGTTCAAAAATTTATTATTAAGAATTTTTATATTTGTAAGGGATGGTTCAAATATGTGAATCTCAACATTTTGAAAGTTATTTAATAATTCATCTGTATACAGCCCTTTGTTTGCACCTGCATCTATCAAAATTTTAGGGGGGGGATGACTCCCTTTTAATATTCTACTAACTAGTTTTACTTCTTGCTTTATAGTATTCCCTCCATAATTAATTCCAATAATTATGCCTAATTTGTTAATAATTCGGTTTATTACTTTAGTGATAAATTGCTGCATTAATACTTGATGATAAAAATATTAATGCAACAGAGATAAGTAGTCTTTTCATATGAAGTCATTTCTACCTCTGAAGTTCTTCAAAAGTATAGTAATTGACTGAGAATTTACCTATCTTGACAGGGAAAACCTTCTCTCTTATCGCTTTATTTGGGTTATACATGAGACTATTAGACTCTATCTCAATATTGAACTCTAGGCAGGGTATTAGGATTGGTAAACTTGTAGAAGCGAAATCATTCCACTGTCGCGGAATAGTTTCGCTCGTTCCTGTTTGTGACCACCCTAAATCCGATGGTTTTTTTAGCAGTGTTTCCACGACCACCTTTTTGTATTTCAAGTATTCCAATATCAAGTATCTTCCTTGCCGTCTTTGTAATTTTCCTCTGTCTTTATCTGACCATTTGCAAACCATTCTGATGACTTACCATCTCTCTTGCCATCTTTGTAATTTCTATCTGTCCATTTCAGACCATTCTCATACCAAGAAGTCCACTTACCATCTCTCTTGCCATCTTTGTAATTTCCCTCTGACAATTTCAGACCATCTTCATACCAACTAGTCCACTTGCCATCTCTCTTGCCGTTTATGTAATATTCCTCTGATTTTATCTCACCATTCTCATGATATGTGTACCTAGTTTTATCAACTACATTTCCTTCCATATAAAGTTCCTCTGACCATATCTGACCTAAGTTACCATCAATGATATTTCCCTCCTTATACCAAGTAGTCACCTTACCATTTAACTTACCGTTTTTTATGTTCCCCTTTGATTTAACTTGTCCATTTATATATTTGCATAAGTTGTTGCCTGTATATGGTTCATTAATATTTTGTAAAAAAATAATGCCATTTATATTTTGTGCATCTATTTCGAAACAAATAGAAGATTTTGTATTTATATGCTTTGCTTTACACAAATCTATAATTTCTCTTGACCCTAAATCACTTCCAATACCTTTCATATTTTTAAAAATACAATCATCATATTTTTCAGTACTCCATGCCAATAATGAAAACGAAGTCGAGAATATAAAAATTATTACTAAGGTAATTATTTTTCTATTAAGCATAACTCATTGTTTTAAAAATATAAAAATAGTATATATGCATATTATGCAAAAGTATATAGATCAGAATGAATTATAAAATTCTCTAAATATCCAAACTTTTTGCTTTTAGAATCATCGATTTTTTATTTGATATTTTATTTTTAATATCATGTTTCTATTTATTTCATAAAATTAAAACGACAAAAGTCCTTTAGACTTCAATACGAATAATATTTAATCTTTACTTTACCTAACTTTGGTGAAAAGACCTTATTCCATAT
>Ga0209816_1001548_pt1 | contig 17115 bp, 8 predicted proteins | sample CoawatmetaG01DNA_FD_187509 | JGI IMG/M metagenome (GOLD analysis project Ga0209816, IMG submission 187509) | Marine microbial communities from the West Antarctic Peninsula - Coastal water metaG017-DNA (SPAdes) (version 2) | ecosystem: Environmental > Aquatic > Marine > Coastal ... | reverse complement strand
CTATTACTCAACGAACAAAGTAGAAACAATATCTTTAAACTATAATACAGAGGTTATTCAATTAAGTGAGAGCCCTGTAACTTCTATAGTTAGTGTTACAGAGAGAGTATCTTATGGCTCTGCGTACACTACTTTAACAACAGCTGCTTATCAGTATTTTTTAGACACAGATACTGACAGTCTTTTTCGTACTACCTCAGGAGGTAGAAAGAACTGGGCAACAGGACCAGGCGCTGTTGTAGTTACATACAAAGCCGGGTATGCTACTGTTCCTGGAGACTTAAAGTTAGCAGTATTTGATCTACTTACATACTACCATAAAAATGAGTATAAAGAGCGCAAAGTTATGGCAGGAGCCTCTATACAGAATGCATCTACTACTAGTCAGAGTAATAACGTATCGTTTCCAGACCATATAAAAAGAGTGCTGGATCTCTATAAGAACTTCTAGTGGCACAGGCAAGACAGTTAGTATTTCTACAAAAGTTACATCAAGAGTTATCTGTGTCTAGTTCTACATATAGAAAAATGATAGTAGATACTCAATGGCACACGTTTAAAGTAAGTCATGCAAGTATAAAAGCAGCTACCTCTAAAGAGTTTAAAAAGTACAAAATAACACCGTCCTCAGAGCAACTAGCTGCGATAGATACTGCGGCACAGACAGCATATACGAGTATACTTGATAGGGTCAAGTTAATTAAAAAGGACCCTCAAGTTATGATAGACCGAAATACGACGTATTTAAACAGTAAAAGATTGCGTCTAGTTTTTATAACGTATGGGGAGCCTATGGAGAAAGCTTATAGAGCTCAATTAGATCCTAGTGTTACTTTTGATAGACTTAAAATTGTATACAAAGAGGCTTTGCAAAAATACTTTGATGAATTACAAAGAATAACAGATAATGCAATAGCAAAGTACAATACAAAGTCTGGTAGATTGAATAAAGTAAAGACTGTAGGTAAGTTCTTTCACTTAGGACACTTAGATACTATGGGAGTCGCAGAAACGCAGTTTAGAGATGGCTTGGCCAATGCATTCGAAGATTTGCCTTTAGAAGAACATGGTAATATTACCAGTCTTTTAGAGAAAGCAGGAGTAGACTTATCTTTTCAGCGTCTTGATGATAAGGATATGATGATAGTACAAATAGAATCTGCTTCCGATAATATGAGTAGAGGCGGTATTAGTGGAAATCAAAAGAAAAAACTATTAGCTGCTTTAAGAACTGCTATGACTAAGTTTGATCCTATGACTGTATCAGGCTCAGATACTCCAAAACAAAGAAAGCTAAAACAACTTACCAACAAACTTGTAAAGCCTTTTGCAGCTAAAAAAAGTAAGAATATAAAAACTAGTACTAAAGCAGTTCCCTTGAAAAAGAGCGCGTCGAAAAAACAGACGTTAAACACTTCTAGTAAATCTAGTAAAGGGCGAGATAGGGTTAAAGTAGGTCAGATTGCTGTAGCTTCTAAAAAAAGGCCAAAGAGAAATGATAATCCGGCCTCTAGCCCTTTACATATGATGGTAGCAATAAATAAAAGACTGCCTCAAGTAGTAGCACAAAATATGCAGTCACCTCACCTAAATTATCAGACAGGTAGATTTGCAGAATCAGTAAGAGTCACTGACGTAGTAAAGACTCCAAAAGGCTTCCCTAGTGTAGGATACACGTATGCTAAGTTTCCTTACCAAACTTTTGAAGCAGGATATGCACAAGCTGATTTAGGGCTAGACCCTAGAAAATTAATTGATAAGTCAATTAGAGAGATTGCTACTGAACTAGCAATAGGACGATTCTTTACGAGGAGAGTATAATGACAACAGAAAGGCTATATACATCTCGAAGGATGAATATTATAGAATCTCTTGTTAAAAAATTAAAAGATATTGATGGGTCTGGTGCCTATTTAGTAGACGTTAATGAGAATGTTATTCCAAGGCTACAGTTTTGGGATGAGATTGAAGAATTTCCTGCAATTCACTTAAACGCAGGGTCTGAAACACGCGAGTACCAAACCGGAGGTTATAAGGATAGGTACTTATCTGTGACTGTAAGATGTTATGTAAATGAAGAAGATGCACAAAGAGGTCTTAATGCTTTAATGGAAGATGTAGAAACTGTCCTTGAAGAAAACTCCTCTTTAGAGTATGTAGATGCACAAAATAAAACTTACAACACTCAACAAATCACTATAGTCAGTATTGATACTGATGAAGGTGTACTAGAGCCCTTAGGTATCGGAGAGATACTTATAGAGGTTCGCTATTAGAAAATACTGGCACGAACAAAAGTTCACGTCCAAGTCTTTTCAAGATACATAGGAGATAAACTATGGCACAACAACTATTTTTTAGTCGCGACACGAAAGTGTATATAAAGTTCGGCAATAAAGTATGGGATTTACCCGTACTAGATGGCTTTAGCTTTTCGCAAGCAACAAACTCAAGCGAAATCACACTCGCAGAAATGGAAGGATCTGGCGGATCTAGCCGTCGTGGTAGACGTCAGTTTAATGACTCATTAGCACCTGCTGAGTGGTCTTTTTCAACATACGTTCGACCTTTTAAAGCTGGAGGTAGTGCTGATGCAGGTTCAGCTAATGCCGCCGCCCTTACTCACGCAGTAGAAGAAGTACTGTGGGGAATGTTCCTCGGTGGAAAAACTTATGCTGATGATCATCAGTTATTTCAAGCTAAAGTACCCGCATCGATCGCAGCATCAGCTGCAGTAGTAGGTGATTCTTATGTAATTACAGGTCTTGGAGCTACAACACAAGCTCAATGGAATACTTTGGCAGGTACCTCTAGTCTTACCTATGCAGCAGGAGATGCTATTATAGCAGCAGCAGGTGGAGCAGGCAATGGTACTATTGAACAAGTAGTAAATGTTCCTTTAGCCACAAGTTCAACTTTTAATGCTGATTTGTCCAAACAGTGCAACTTAGGTACTGCTGATATATTCTTTGTACTTGGTGATACTAATCGAAAAGTATATAAATTAAAAGACTGTGTAGTTAATGAAGCTTCTCTTGACTTTGATATTGATGGTATTGCTACTATTGGCTGGTCTGGTATGTCTTCAGAAATTATTGATATGACAAGTAAGACCCACACTGGAGCAACTCCTGTTGCTGTTACAGATGACAGAGATGGTGGATCAGTAAACGTCGAAGTAGCAGATATTGTACTAGATACAGGAGCAGCGCATAGATTGAGTGTAATTGCTACAGTACCCGGCAGTGGTAACTGTACTTTAACGGGTGGTATCTTTGAAGGTGCTAGTGATACTGGTAACTTTATTCGTAATAGACTTACTCAGCTAACTGTTGTACCTACAGCAGGTACAAGTTATATTAGTAGTTTAGAAAGTGGTGGATACAATATTACTCTTACTGGTGGAAACATCACAATGAGTAACAATGTAACGTTTATTACTCCAGAAGAAATTGGTCTAGTGAACGTTCCTATTGGACACGTTACAGGTACTCGTTCAGTGTCAGGCTCTATGAATTGCTACTTAAGTAAGGATACTACTGTAAATACTCATTCTGCTGATTTATGGGAAGATCTTAAATCTATTACTAGCGTTGTTAATAATTCCTTCGCTCTTACCTTTAAGATTGGCGGAGTTACTGCTAGCACGCCTAGACTACTTGTTACTATGCCTACTTGTCACTTAGAGATCCCTACGCACTCTATTGAAGATGTTATTTCTGTAGAGACTAACTTTAATGCACTGCCCTCTACTATTGACGGAACTAATGAAGTTACTCTGCAATACTTTCCAAAAGCATAATATGAGTACCATATGAAAAAAAGTTCTTGACAATTATGGTTGTTTAACATATAATATGTAGTATCAAAAAGTAGGGGCTTTTCGGAGCCCCTCACTACATCTGGGGAAATATGGCAAATTATAGTTTTTTACACGAGGCAAAGGTATATGTAGTTTATGGGAGTGAGAAATTACAATTAGACATAAGCTCTATATCATTTAGCCAAACCTATACAGACGAAACTTACCCTGTAAGGACTATCCATAACCAGAATAATCTGTTCGAAGGTTCTGTAATTAATAAAGCGAATCCTGCGAACTTTGAGCTAACTATTCCAGCTCTTATAGAAGATGATATAAAAATAATATTTAATAGATTGATTGATGTACAATCTTTCCATCTATATATAGCTACAAACCAAGATGTATTCAAAATAGAAACTTGCGTTATAACAAATGGGACGTTCAACATCGAGAGATCGAGACCTCTGAGTTTAACAGTTTCCGGCGAAGCATCAAAAGTGTTAACTGGACAGACTCTACCTTCAGAATTAGAAGTTTGGAGTGACTCGAAAGAGCAGACGGAAGGGCATAGCAACCCACTACTGCGGACTTCTAGTACTGTTCGTACTTATAACTTAACTTCCGATCTTTCAGTCGCACTAGCGGGTACTGAGATTTCGTCACATATGAGCAATCTCTCCGTTCAGTTACAAAATGGCGTACAGTGGTTGCCTTATTCAACTGTAAATGTAGGTATAGGTAGTAGTATTATGTTTCCTACTCAATACAGCTTATCAGGCAGAACACTCTCAGGGAATATTACTAGATATTTAAATGATACTACTGAATCAGGTGCACAAGCTGTAGGGCTTAACCAAGCTCTAAGAATAAAAGCAGGCACTATGATAGGAGGCTTATTTAAAGGATTTGACTTTAATATGACCAATGTTTCCTTCACTAATAGAATAGAGACAGGCGACGTATTTCAACAGAGCTATGATTGGAGATTAGCTCAAAACGTATCATCCCTAGCAGGGATATTAACTTATTACACACAATCTTAAAAGGAAAAAATGATGGACTTAAAAAAATTAATGGTAGACACAAAGGCAGTATGGGTAGACTTTCCCGGCTTGCCAGGCTTTGAAGTAGAAGTAGCTAACCTTTCACGAAAAGAGCTTAACGGTTTACGAAAACGTTGTACAGGGCAAAAGTTTGATCGCAAGAGTAGAGCTGTAACAGAGTCTTTAGACGAAGATAAATTCGTAATTGAGTTTACTCTAGCAACTGTAAAAAATTGGAAAGGTTTAACACTTGAACATCTTTCGTCTTTATTACTTATTGAGACTGAAGGGCAAGACCTTACCAAAGAGTTAGAGTATACTATAGATAACGCGGAAACACTTGTAGCTTCCTCAACTGAATTTGATACTTGGCTTAATGAGGTAGTCTTTGATTTAGATAACTTTCGTGGAGTACCAGAAAGAGCTAATGATGGAACGCCTGGAGAAGATGTTCCGAAATCTTGATAGTGGTTTAACTCGTGCCAAATATTTTGATATGCAGGAACAATTAGAAAGACCCCCTTTGGAGGAAGAGATACCTCCTGATTGGGAAGACTTTCCTTCTGTAGTTCAAGACGCATTAAATACTTTTAATATATTAGGAGATAGAGTTTACCCTGAGATTGGTTATGTAGGCAAAGATTACACAAACTTAAAACATTTCATAGATATACATGAAGTGACAGATTTAGAATTATTCCTAGATATTATATCTTGGCTTGATTCAAGGGCTATCAAAAAGTCTTCTGAGCAGTTAAAGAAGGACTATGCGAAGCTAAAGAGAAAATAAATTGTCTAATACAGTAACCCTAACGGTAAAAATCAATAGTGATGGCGGACTTGAGCTTATCGGAACTAAAGCCGAAAAAGCCGCAGCGGGATTAGGCAAAGTTGACGCGGCACAAGAAAAAGCCGCTAAGTCAGGTGCTAAACAGACTAAACAAAATAAAGGGGTAGCAGGCGCTACCTCTAACTCCACTAAAGCCTTCTCGAAGATGACCACTGGTATTACTGGTGGTCTCGTTCCTGCGTACGCAGTATTAGCTGCTAACGTATTTGCATTAACCGCGGCCTTCGGAGCCTTAAGAAGAGCTGCTGCTTTCGAGCAGTTAGAAGAAGGTTTGATTAGAGTGGGTAATGCTGCAGGATCAAATCTTCCTTATGTAGCTGAAAATCTTCGTGAAATTACTGGTGCTGCAGTTTCTATGGAAGCCGCAATGTCGTCCACAGCCTTAGCCTTCAGCTCGGGCTTTTCTTCCACACAATTAGAGGGTTTGACTAAAGTAGCTAAGGGTGCTTCTCAAGCTCTTGGAAGAGACATGGAAGATGCTTTAACCCGTTTGGTAAAAGGTACAGCAAAACTTGAGCCGGAAATTCTTGACGAATTAGGTATAATGGTAAGACTTGATGATGCTGTAGATGCCTACGCTACCACGCTAGGTAAAACAGGAGATCAGCTTACTCAATTCGAGCGTAGACAAGCTTTTTTAACTGCAACTATTACACAAGGTGAGAAAAAGTTTGGAGACGTTGCAGATGCAATTGATCCAAATGCTTATGATCAATTAGCAGCTGCCTTTAATGACCTATCCAAAGCCGCCTTTGGACTAATGAATAATGTGCTCACTCCTTTAGTAGGGTTTTTAGCATCTAGCCCGACGGCTCTTATGGGTGTCTTAGCTGCCTTTGGATCAACTCTTCTTAGTACTATACTTCCTGCTATTGGGCAAATGTCCGAAGGGCATCAAAAAGCTGCAAAGACTGCTCAGATATCTGCAAAAAAAGCTTCTCAGGTTATTAGTAAAGAATATACTACTGCTTCTAAAAATGTATCTGATGGTCTAAAGATAATACCTAAGAGTCTTAAAGACTTAACACCTAAGATTAAAGCAGGTACCTTAAGTTTAAAAGAACAAGACAAAATAGTTAAAGTCTTAAAGAAATCCGAAACACTACGAGCTGCTCAGCTAGCTGGGGGCTTGGACTCTACTCGTATTAAAAGAACTGCAGAACTGCAGCAAATACGTGAGCAAATTACCTTAACTCAACAACTTAGAAATACAGAAAAACAACAAGGGCTGCAAAGTCAACAAGCGAAGAGAGCCACAGGTAGGGGTAGAAGTTCTACTATAACTGCTGCTGCTCTTAAACGTATGGATGCCGCAGACGGCATTATGGGTAAATTCAGAGCAGCTGTAGCAGGTACTAATGCTCAAATGAAACTAGTGGGTAAGACTAGTGGAACTATGTGGACAAAGATTCGTGTGGGGGCAACAGCAGCACGAGGTGCGGTTACCTTGTTCGGTACCGCACTACTTAATGCTATACCTATTATCGGTCAAATACTTATGGTAGCCTCACTACTGTGGCCTGTCTTTCAAAAAATGTTTGGAAAGGGAGAGTTGGAATCGACCTTAGATAAAATAACGGATTCTTTTGGTAGCTTTGCCAGGATAGGCTTACAGTTGAAAGAAACTTTAGAAAACACTTCTAGTGAGTCTGAGAGATTTGTAGCTATTCTTAAAGTTCAGGTAGGTGTATTAAATCAAATTATTGCAGGTTATAAAAAGTATAATGAAGCTGTAAAATCTGGGCGCATAGACAACTTAATAGAAAAACAAAGAATACTAACTAAAGCTGAAGAGGAACTAGCAAACGTCAGAGATAACCAAGGGACACGTACAACCAATCAGCAGATAGTAACTGTTGAGAGATATACTGCTTCCGTCACTGCGGCCCAGCTCGTAGTCGATGGTTTAAAAAGCTCGTTAGATGCTATAGATAAAGACGCAGCTATTATCTTTACGCAACAAGCTATAGATAATATTTCTGCAAGCCCAGAGTTAACTAAGAATATGAGTTTAGAGCTTGCAGGTTTAGGCGTAATACTTGAGGAAGTTAAAAATGGGGCTATATCAACTGGTGAAGGGCTTTCAACAGCCATTACAGGTGTACTGGGCGAGAAAGAGAAAGTTCTAGCTTCCATTATGTTAGCTCAAACAGTAATGGCAGACTTTACAGGTGCTATCAATAAAATGGGTGCGAAATCCTCCTCTCCCTTTGATGATCTCATCAATAAAGCCAAAATTCTACAGAATGAGTTCACAAAAGCTGGAGAGTTAGGTACGGCAGGGCAAGATGCCTTCATACTTAGTGCTGTTGGTTTGGAAGAGCAGCTAGAGCGTGTAAGAGATGCTTATGAAATCGACGAAAGAGGAGGCGCCCTAAGTGATAATGCAGCTGTAGATACGCTAGTTGCAAAATTAATAGAAGCTCGAGATGTTATTATTACTACAAAGGCCGCTATCAAGACTCAAGGTATTGAGTTCAAAAAATTAAATAAAATAGCTAAGGCAAACCCTGATGTTATGGAAAGAGCCCTTACTATTCAAGAAAGTATCCTAGATTCAAAACAACTAGCCATAGATAAAGAGATAGAAATCTATACCGTTGCAGGTACTTTAGTAGAAAATGCTGAACAAATTAAAATATTGAACGAACAAACTAATGCTATACTTGTAGAGAGGCTACTACAAGGTGAAAAGCAAGCCACTGTAGATGTTGCTAGAGCGGAACAGGCTAAACGCTTTAACAACATAAAGGCTAAAGAATTCGCCTCTACCAAAGCTATTTTTGATATAGAAACTCGAATGATGAAGAATGCTCAAACAAGAATGGCTGCTGATAGAGGTAGGGATCTCACCGCTGTAGAGAATCTAGACACTCATAATAAAAACAAAAAACGTAGAATGGATATGATTAAGCAGGAAGAGACTGCTAAGCTGATAACTGTCGGTATAGAGTATGATCTATTAGACGCTCAATTAAAATTAGAAAAGATAAAAGCTACTCGGGCGGGTGCATCGGTGGCAGAGTTAGCACAGTTCGCAACTATAGCAAACTTATATAAGGACGGACGAGATGCAGCCACTGACCTTGTTAAGAAACAAGCCGCAGGAGCTAGAGATGACGATAGTACTACTGGGTCAGTATTGCAAAATACTGCCTTGCAGGATAGTAGAACTACTGGAGGCACTCAGGGAGAAAGACTAACTGCCGCTATGGGAACTGGAGGTGCTTTCAATAATGAGAATGCCAGTATAGGTGATAAGACCGCTGCAGCTGTAAATGCTATGCAACCTATGATAGACCTTATGGGTCCTGAAGGGGCTTTAATATCTGCAGTTACTCAAGGAGCTGTTGCAATTACAGATGCTTGGAGTTTTGCATTTGATCAAATGGGTAAAGATGGTGTATCAAATATGGCAGTAGCTTTAGAGGCAGGTGTCGCTACCTTAGGAGCTATTGGTAGTATGATGTCAGCTTCTAGTAGTCAAAGAATTAGTGCTATAGATGATGAAATAGCTGCAGAACAAAAACGTGATGGACAATCTGCAAAAAGCATTGCAAAAATAAAACAAATGGAAGCTAAAAAAGAAGCTATGGCAAAGAAAGCTTTCAACGTAAATAAAGCAATACAACTAGCACAAGTTGTTATGTCCACTGCTGCAGGTGTTATGAACTTATGGGCAGATCCTAAAATGGTAGCGTCAGGAATGGCTGCTACTCTAACTCCGTGGGTAATAGGACTAGGAGCTGCTCAGGCAGCAATTATTGCAAGTACTAGTTATGCTGGAGGCGGGGGCAAAGTCAGTGCAGGAGCACCTCCCTCAGAAATATCAGTAGGCTCAAGATCAAACACAGTAGATCTAGCCAGGGGGAATAATGCAGGCGGAGAGTTATCTTACATGCGCGGAGATAGCGGCACAGGACGAGGAGCTACAGACTTTACCCCCTCATTCTCAGGTTCAAAGTATAAATCAAGGTTTGCAGGTGGTACTACACGATATAAAGTAGGAGAGCAAGGTCCAGAAATGTTTATACCTGATCGTCCCGGTAGAATAGCTACTGCAGGGGAAACACAAGATATGGGTGCTCCAACTAACATAAGTTTCAATATTCAAGCAGTAGATGCTGTGGGTGTTGAAAACGTACTAATACAGCAAAAAGGGCATATAATAAAAATGATTAGAGAAGCAGCTAATGAGCACGGAGAGTTCTTTCTAGAGAACGTCCGAGAAGAGGCATATGAACAATGAGTATAGCATATCAATATGTACTACCAGATCCGAATAATCCTATCGGCAACGCGGGACAGACTACTGGAACTGACGGTCCGGGCTATAGAAGCGTGCAATTAACTTCAAATAGTCCTATTATGAAAACTCGTACTAACTCGGGTCGTACAGTTGCTAGAGCAGTCGCCGGACAGCGGTGGGATATAGATATATCTTATAACCCACTGACTCGCGCAGAATTTGAACCAATTTATAATTTTTTACTGAACCAGAGAGGAGGCTTAAAACCTTTCTTTGTTTCACTTCCGCAGTACCGTGTACCTCAAAATAGTACTTTTGCTACTTATGCCAACCCTGACAATTCTACTCCTATTAGAGTAAATACAGTAGCAGGTAAGTTTATTATAAACAACTCTTATAAGATAAACGTGCCCGGAAACACAACATTTACAGGCATTGGAGCTACAGATAGTCTTGCAGAGACTGTATTTACAGCTTTAGGTGTAGGCTCTGGTACTGGCACTGTGTTGGCTACTGCAGGTTCAACATCATTACTCATAGACGGCTTATCAAGCTCTTCAGGAGATCCGAGTCCTGGCGATATGTTTACTATAACAGACTCTAATGACTCCAACCATACCAAAACATATAGAATTACACAAGTAGAGACTAATGCTACTGGTACTTATGCAGGACTACCAAGACCGTCTGCTTCCGAGCGTATCATACACTTCGTGCCCGGACTGCAGAAGAATACGTTTAATAACTCAATTATTAATTTTCATAATCCATTAATGAGAGTAACTGTATCTTCTAACCAGCAAGAGTACTCCTTAGATGTAAAAGGTTTATATAGTTTTTCTTTAAAGCTTGAGGAGGCTCAAACGTAATGGCAATTCGCGATTTTGATCAAAGACTGAGGAATCTAGATTCTTCTGATACAACCACTCCCACTCCCTTAACTGATTCTCTTATTAATAATGATCAGTTTAATTACGCACATCTGATAAAATTTGAAAAACCTACCAATGACTTACTCAAAGGTAAAACGTCTAGAAATGCTAATACTTATTCCTATATAACTGATAGTGCTTTTGATATCTCATGGGATGACTTCTCTTTGAACGCCAAAGGGATTGCCACAGGTACTCAGGTATATAATGCTAATAAACTTACTAAAGTAGGTACTGTAACAGAAACTACAGATGCGAAGGCGGGTAATATATCCATAACTCTTGACTCTGCTAGTTTAGGTGCGTCTGTTTCTTTTGCAGGAATCGCTGTCTCCTCAACAACAGTACTATGTCAATTAGGTGTTGATTTAGTCGAGGAAGGTTTCCGAGAGGGAGATAAAGTTGAGCTAACTACTACTAATGGGGCAGCCGGTAAAGGCTACGCTATTATTAAAGAGTTTCAAGATAACAACCGTAAATTCACATATACAACCTCAGCCGAAGGCGCTTTAGTAGCTGGCACAGAAAATGCCACTAAGTTTCATACTATTAGTTTAGCTTCCGAAGAAATACACGCGCTTATTCTTAATAAGAGCCACACTACTTATACTACTTATTTAAATAGAGAAGTGTTTATATATAAAGCGCATCTCGATCCTGATACAAATGCAATAATTGGAGATCCTTATTTACTATTTAAAGGAATCATAGCTTCAGGTTCTATTAAAGAAGACCCTTCAAAAGGTTCTAACATAACTTGGGGACTAACCAGCCACTGGGGAGATTTCTCAAGAGTATCAGGCAGACTAACAGTCGATGACGCTCATAGAGCATTAGATGGTAATGGAGAGCCTGATACAGAAGCCCTAATTCGTCCAGAGTACGGCTCTGACTTAGGCTTTGCTCATGCTAACCAATCTCTTAATGTTATGGCAACCTATAATGATATTGAAATAGAGTATAAGCAAGTAGACATTAATGGAGGATGGTTTGGAGGAAAAAGAATACGCGAAGTAGAAGTAGAAGTAGAAAGACGTACAGACCTAGCTTTTAATTTATCTCCTAAGTACTTGCCTGTTGTATATGGAGTACAGAAACTAGACTCTATTCCTATATTTGTAGATACAGATAACAATGATGCATCTCAAATATATGTAGCTTATGCTATATGTGAAGGTCCGATAGCAGGTATACTTGATCTATATGTAGACGGCAACAGTAGCATATGTGTAGATAAAGCTGACTTTGATTTACGAAGTACTGCAGGAGATACTGTAGATTTTGTTTGTAAAGGGCGAATGGATAGAGGTGACGCTTTAACAGGTTATGATGCTAATACTAGTACTGGGGTTGACGGTGCTAACTATTTGGACTTATGGGGTAATTATGGAAAACGAGGACCCTTGGCAGCAGCCTTTCGACAAGCAAATATCTTTACTCAAACTTATAGTAGCTCATCAACAGCAGCCGATTCCGATACTGGTATATTACATGAAAAAACTCATACAATTACTGCCCCCTTAAGTGGACACTTTCAAGTACACGTAGGTAAGCCGGATCAAAAAGCAAACCCGACACTTGTAGGCAAAGCAGCTAGTGGTGGTTTTAAGATACAAAATGACTATTTTGACGGAGACGGAGAGTATTGGGGTAATCAACATCAGTTGTTAGATACAGCCTATACTGTAGGTAAATTTACTATTGCGGCGGGCGAAACTTCAATACCTGAAATAGACTTTATTGTAAGGGGTAAGGGTGTAAAATGCTATAACTATGATAGAAGCTATAACAATACAAATAGCGTTGTTTATACATCTGCCGCAAAAACTAATTTCAACCTAGGAGATACTGTTGCTTTAAAACGCTCTTCTAATAATGCTGTTATCGCTGCTTCAGTTACCATTATAGATAAGTGGGACTTTTTAGACGCAGACGGAGCTACACAAACTAGGTTTATAACCGATCATGGCACAGATATAGTTAATACTCATTACATGTTAAAGGGCAGTAATAAATGGCACATGTCTCCTGATGATACAGCCGATGATATAACTTCTACAGTAGCTACTCCTGCAAAAACCACTGTTACTAGTAGTTCTGCTAATTCTGCGGGTAATGGTGTTGACGTAGTATTAAGTAATAACGCAGCTTTTAGAGCCGCTATCGCAGCAGCTATAGCAGATGCTTGGGGAAGTGTTCTAACTTTTAATGGAATCTCAATACCAGAACTGCAAGAAAGTGAGTTTAGGGATATTGTTTTCAACGCCTCAAATAACACTCTTACTGCTGTTGGAGAAGGTACTGTAGTATCTACCTTACCTGATACTGTAACTGAAGTTTTTGTTAAAAACGCAATTATTCTTAACTCTGCTCATTCTCAGTCGGATGCGTACTATGCTGGAAAAACAATAACACTTACACGTTTTGATAGTGATGACGTTCCATACATTCAAGTAAGAACAATTACTTCATACACTAATTCAGGAAATACAGCTGTTGTAGACTCTCCTTGGGTTGCAGGCTTTATGCCAGATGCCGGTGATACTTATGTTATATCTGCGAGTAAACAAGATATACGAGTAAGTATTAACCCTGCAATGCAACTGCTAGACTACTTAACTAGTGAGAGATATGGCAGAGGCTTAGACTTAGATTTAGATATTGATTTACCAACTTTTAAAGAAGCCGCGCGTTTATGTGATACTCGTTCTAAAGTAACAGTCGCAGTACCTAATAGTGCCAGTGTAGTTGTCGGTGATATATATAAGTATGCAGATCCAGACGATGCCACTATAGTTCACTTTAGAGGAACCGTAGAGTCTGCAACTGCTAGAAATGCTAATTCTTTTAATGCAGGTAGCTTTGTAACCGGTCAAACGTATACAATTTTATCTGTAGGGGATACTAGTTTTACTGGTATAGGTGCTTCTGCTAATACAGTTGGTACCGTATTTACAGCAACAGGTGTTGGTTCAGGTACTGGTACGGCTTCTATTAAACTTAAAGAAATAGTATTTAAAGACGTATTAGGTAAGCTCGGACATAAATATAATACTTGGGAAAGTGTACGCGATAATGAATTAATATGGCATAGCACAGGTAATTTATATCAGACTCAAGCAGCAGGTGGTTACAATCTTACTGCTGCACACATTATAACAGCTCTTAACTTAGCCAGAGTCTCAGGTACCGGAGACTCTACTTTAGCTCTTGATGTATCTGTAAAATCCGACAATGGCAATCCTTTAGTAAAATCTTTTGTTCCGTATTCTGCTGGAGATACTAATGGTGACTTTAGAGGTACAGGATATACTTTATATGACTCAGATGACATTAAGTATTGGAAATATATAGGGTGGGACTCTAACGGTCAGCGAAACGTTACTCGTCATCAAATGAACCAAACAGTAGCAACTGCTAATCCTATTTTTGATAATGTCAATTTGATGTTAAAGCAGTTTAATGGTATTCTACGATACTCGAACGGTAAGTATCAATTAGATATAAGAGGTCAAAGCCCTAGTACTTTTGTGGTTGGCGAAGTTATTGAAGAAGCAGATATTATTGGAAGCATAGCTCTTAAAGATAAGGGTGTCAAGAAAACTTATAATAGTGTCAGTACTAGTATTAAAGATCCTCAGACTAAGTTTGAATCTAGATCTGTATCTTTCTTTAACTCTACTTATCTTAAACAAGATAAAAGTATACCGAAGAAAGGTAGCTATGGCTGTCCCGGTATTACTAACTACTTCAATGCTAGATTTAATATTAATCAAATGCTTGATGAGTCTCGTTATGGTTTAACTATATCGTTTAAAATGGCACCTAAAGGTATACTGTTGCTTCCTGGCTCTATTATAAGATTAAATTATGCTAGGTTTGGGTGGTTAAACAAAGAATTCAGAATAGCCAGTCTTGGGGCTGGTAATGATTGTTTAGTCAATATAACTGCCGATGAACATAACAATGACGCTTTCTTGATAAAAAGTCTTGCAGAGCCCGCAGTAGGTGGTACTATTGCTATGGGGTCTGTACAGAATAAAAACACTCCTACAGCCCCTACAAACTTAGCCTCTAATAATGGTAGTGGAGGTGTGGTTCTGACTTGGACTAATGCCACAGGATTTGATCCTGCTACAGACACAACCGAAGTGTGGGCTTCTTCAGATACTAACAATCGTGCAGATTCTACTTTTGCTCTAATTACCACTCTTAGCGGTGCGGAGACGTTTACCTCTTCTGAAGTTCAGACATCGGAGACTACAAGATATTATTGGATAAGACATAGGATTCAAACTAATAAGTCTGCTTTAAAAAATGTGCGCGCTCCTGTTTTAGTGAGTTCAGCTTACCATCCAACTAGTGCTACTGCAGGTATTGCAGGTGTAGCTTCTGCTCCGGCGGCAGGCGCATCTGCAAAAACAGCTAGTCTTTCTGCATCTTCGTATGCAATTGTATACGCGGCGGATGGAACAACCCCTAGTCCTTCTAGTGCTATTACTTTAACTGCTAGTTCACAGAATTTTACAAATGCGTACTTTAAATTCACAGGTGATGGTATAAGTGATGAAGGGAGCTATACAGATGGTACGGGGGCTAATGTAGATACGTTTACTTTTTCTGTACCCTCTACACACTTCACTGCTCCGAAAACAATAAGAGTAGGTGTATCCGAAGGCAACCAAACGGAAGTATCTTTCGATAGTATTACTATTGTAGCTACAAAGCCCGGTGTTCAAGGAACAGATGGTGATGATGGATTAAAGGTAGTAGAGCTAAACTTATATTATCAAAATGCTGTAGGTACTTATACCTTGCCAAGTTCAGCACCCACTTCTGGAACATATAATTTCGGTACAGGTGTAATAGCCAGTATATCAAGTGGGTGGTCTCAGACTGCACCACTTAGCACAATTGGAAGAAATGCTTCTGTTTCTACAGTTCTTGTTACAGAAGCGAGTGCAGGCGGAGGTGTTTCGGGAAGTATAACTTGGGCAACACCTACTTTTTATATTGCTGGTGCGCCTATTCTGGACTATATTTTTCAGTACGCTAGTAGTGCACCCTCTACTCCTTCTGCAACGGTTTATCCAGCTCTTCCAAGTGGTTGGGTGACTTCAATTCCAAGTAATCCTAATGATGGCAAAAAGCTATATTCTGCTAAGGGACTGGCCGTATCTGGAGGATCTTTTCCTAATCTTACGTTTAATTATGTATGGCAAACACCTGTATTACAAGTACAAAATAAAGCAGACGTAGCTTTAGGCAGTGTAGCAGATGAAAGACAGATAACCATATTTAGACAAACCAGCGCACCTACAGCTCTTGCTATAGGAGATATATGGTTTGATACTGATGATGGTAACAAAATATACAGAGCAGCCTCTGTAGGCGCTAATCAAGTTACAGCAGGAGAATGGATATCCGTTCTTGATGATGGAGCAACTAGAGCAAGAGGAGCTATCGATTCTAGTAATAGAATAACAGGTGGTATATATGATGGAAGTACAATATTTACTCCTGCAGAGTTACTAAGAGTCAGAGGTGGGTTCAGTGGTCTTGATGGGACTCCAATACTAAACGTAGCTAATGCTAACGCAGCTCTTAAAAACGCAGGAATAACAATGGCTGCTAACGGTACCTTAAGTGGCGGAGGTACTTCAGTACAAGTTAATTTAAATAATATACCAGATGCAGGAAATACAAGAACTCATGCAGGCTATGCTGGAGCAGGATTAGACTCTAGTGGTAACTTAACGGCAGGAATCAAAAGCGGTGGTACTACATTCTCAGCTGCAGAAGCTATAAGAGTTAGAGGTGGTTTTGACGGACTTGATGGTACTCCAGTATTAAAAACAGCTAATGCTAACTCACTTCTTAGAAATGCAACTATAGCTGTAAACTCTAGTGGACAATTAACTGGTATTGGTACAGGTGTAAATACTATTATCTCTAATAGTAAAATAGTAGAAGCAGATGTAGTAGGCTCAGGCAAAACATTTACAGGTGGAAAACCAAACTTTACAGAGTTCCAAAGCGGAAGCGTTGATGGAGCTATACAATTTAAAAATGATGGAGGGGGTTTTGCTAATTTAACTCCTTTCACTGCAGCAGAGCTACTAAAGATTACTAATCTTAGAGCGGGTACTCTACCAGGTGGCTCAGGTACTTTAGAAAGTACTACAGGTTCTCAATCTAAAGCAACTACAGCTCAAAGTAATGCAGCTAGTGATGCT
>Ga0209816_1001539_pt1 | contig 17148 bp, 18 predicted proteins | sample CoawatmetaG01DNA_FD_187509 | JGI IMG/M metagenome (GOLD analysis project Ga0209816, IMG submission 187509) | Marine microbial communities from the West Antarctic Peninsula - Coastal water metaG017-DNA (SPAdes) (version 2) | ecosystem: Environmental > Aquatic > Marine > Coastal ... | reverse complement strand
GTTGTAATGGGCGCACTTCGAACAAGCTCAGGTGTTTCTTTCGCTTCTTGCAGAATCTGGGTCATGGCTTCAATAAATCCATCCAACTCCTCCTTGCTTTCGGTTTCTGTCGGCTCGATAAGTAAAGCCTCGGGCACCAAAAGTGGAAAATAAGTCGTCGGAGCGTGATAGCCATAATCAAGCAGGCGCTTTGCAAAATCCATCGCGTTAACGTTTAGCTCTTTGGCTTCTTGCGACATTGAAACAACAAATTCGTGGGTAGCACGGCGATTAGGATAGGCCAACTTAAAACCTGCCGCCGCCATTTTTGTTGCCATATAATTTGCATTCAACGTCGCATACTCACCAACCCGATGCATACCCTGGTTACCCAACAGCCTCGCATAGGCGAAAGCCCGCAGTAATATACCTGCATTACCCATGAAGGCTGACAAGTTGCCGATGGTATCCGGGATGTCTTTGTCACTCATCCAATAGTATTCGTCCTCGCCGTTTGTTGAGCGCTTACCGACGATCGGTGTCGGTACAAAGGGTTCAAGTCGCTTACCGACGCCGACAGGACCCGCGCCTGGCCCGCCTCCGCCATGCGGGGTAGCGAACGTTTTGTGCAGATTCATATGCATCACATCAAACCCCATATCACCCGGCTTTACCTTGCCAAGAATCGCATTGAGATTTGCGCCGTCGTAATAAAGCAATCCACCGGCGTCGTGAACAATCTCTGCAATCTCCTGAATTTTTCTTTCGAAAACACCACAAGTCGAAGGATTAGTCATCATCAAGCCGGCTGTCTGCGGTCCGACGGCCGCCTTCAGGGCATCTACGTCGACATCACCCTCTTTCGTTACGGGGACTTCGCGTACGGTGTAGCCACACATGACCGCGGTGGCAGGATTTGTTCCGTGGGCAGCGTTGGGAATAAGAATTTCGGTGCGTTCAGAGTCACCGGCCTTGTCATGATAGGCTCGAATCATTGCAACACCAGCAAATTCACCCTGTGCACCCGCCATTGGCGTCAAAGAAACTGCCCTCATACCAGTGACGTCTTTGAGGTATTCCTGCAGATCATAAAGACAAGATAAATAGCCCTGACTAACGTTCTCTGGCGCTAACGGATGACGCGCGAGGAACCCTGGCATATGCGCACCCGCCAAAGCACCACGAGGGTTATACTTCATCGTGCAGGAACCAAGAGGATAGAACTCCCCATCGATTGAGAGTTCTCTGGCGCTAAAGGATGACGCGCGAGGAACCCTGGCATATGCGCACCCGCCAAAGCACCACGAGGGTTATACTTCATCGTGCAGGAACCAAGAGGATAGAACTCCCCATCGATTGAGAAATTCTTCTTCGAAAGCCCGGTGTAATGCCGAACAACCTGCAGTTCTGACACTGCCGGTAAACCGATTGGCGACACCCTTAATTGATCTGTTGGCAGTTCGCTATTTTCAAGTTCACAGGCTTCATACTGCGCCGTCGCACTTCGACCTTCGCTACTAATTTCATAGATCAACATGCTGCCACCTCAACCGCTGCTCGCAGGCTGGTAATAAAATCTTCAATATCCTGCGGCGTCTTGGTTTCGGTCACATTGACCAAAATACAATTTTCCAGTGCTGCGTCCATTTGCCCCAAATCGTATCCGCCCAAAATGCCCTGGGTACACATTTGCTGCAAGACTTGTGAAGCGCGGCAGGGGAGCTCCAACACAACCTCGTGAAATACTCGTGAAATACCGGACTTGTAAACCGTCGTGTAATGCCTTTTATTTCAAGCGCCTTGCCGATCAATTGAACTGTACCGTTATGGCTTTGACTGGCGATGGAACGCAAGCCTTGATCACCAATCAAACTCATGTAGATAGTCGCTGCCGTAACAAGCAGACCCTGATTCGTACATATGTTCGACGTCGCTTTTGCGCGTCGAATATGTTGTTCACGCGCCTGCAAAGTCAACGCAAACCCAACCTTCCCATCAAGATCTAAAGTCTTACCAATTATTCTGCCCGGCATCTGGCGCACGATAGCCTGTTTACAACACATAAAACCCAGATACGGACCACCGCTGGCAACAGGAATCCCCAACGGTTGGCCCTCGCCGACAACGATATCTGCACCGGTATCACCCCACGTCCCGGGAGGAGCCAGAAGCGCAAGCGCTGTCGGGTTTACCACCCCAATAACTAACTGACCCTGACTATGCGCCCAAGTGGTCAGTTCGTCGGCCATTTCTAAACCGCCAAAGAAGTTCGGATACTGGATAACAAGCGCGGCAAAATCTTCACCTTCGAAGGCCTGCAGGTCTTCTTGTTTGATGCAACCCGACTGCTGATCATAGGGTATGACCTGAAGGTTAATCTTTTGGTTATGAAGAATATTTCGACAGGTACTTAGATAGCTAGGATGCAAGTTACCTGGCACCAGCACATTCCGCGATTTTGATTTTCTATTCGCGCGCACTGCCATCAAAATGGCTTCGGCTAATGCAGAAGCACCGTCGTAGACCGATGCATTGGCAACCTCCATGGCGGTGAGTCGCGTGATCATCGTTTGAAATTCGTATATAAGTTGCAGCGTCCCCTGACTGGCTTCCGCCTGGTAAGGAGTATAGGCCGTCATAAACTCGCCGCGGGTAACGAGATCCCATACAGCACTCGGTATATGGTGCTGATAGGCACCGGCACCAATGAAACACAGGTCGACTTCATCCTTTTTCGATCGGTCAGACATTAATCGCAATAAGGCCTGTTCGCTGATGCCAGCAGGCGTATTAGCCAGATCCCATACAGCACTCGGTATATGGTGCTGATAGGCACCCGCACCAATGAAACACAGGTCGACTTCATCCTTTTTCGATCGGTCGGACATTAATCGCAACAAGGCCTGTTCGCTGATGCCAGCCGGCGTATTAGCCAGAACACCCGCTCTCAACGCCGGCGGAATCTCATCGAATAGATCTTCAATTGATTCAACGCCAATGGCATCGAGCATCAATTCTTCATCCTGTGACGTATGCGGCACAAATGGCATAGATACCTCGTTAGAAATTAATTAGGTCTAGGTTTTGACGATCAGCGAAGCGCTAGTGTTCTTCGCTATCACACAGTGCTTGATACGCATTAGCATCGAGCATGGATTCCAATTCCGTCAAGTCCGTTGGTTGAAGCCTAAAGAACCAACCCTGCTTATAAGGAGAATCGTTAACGGTCTCTGGTGCGTCTTCCAGCGTTTCATTGACACTTATAATCTTGCCGGATATGGGTGCGTAGACGTCTGACGCAGCCTTTACGGATTCAACAACACCCGCTTCGCCCTTCGCTGAAACATCTGTACCGATTTCAGGAAGCTCAACATAAACAACGTCGCCTAGCGAATCTTGAGCATGATCAGATATGCCAACGGTCACTGTTCCATCATCTTCAACCCTAGCCCACTCATGACTCTCTGCGTACTTCAGCTCTCCTGGATATTCAGACATCGGTTGTTCCTCATCGTTGTTGCTTGTTTATCATTACCGCGTTTTTGTGGCTGCTGCCTGGTAAACGCGCTGCTTACTATCAAATGATAATCGTCGTCGCTACTGCAACGAGTTATCAAAAAGCCCTTTTATTCACAGACTAAGGGGTCGCACATTAACTCGATTGCTTGTAGACCTGTTTGCCATTTCGCGCAAAGGGCGGATTGACTTTCGAGACCGCCAATCTTTTGCCCCTGATCTCAACTTGCAGATCGTTTGCGCCGGTCTTAATCCTCGCCAAAGCAATAGAATGCTGCAGCGTTGGTGAAAATGCACCACTGGTAATCTCCCCCACCCATTCATCATTGGAATAGACCGGATAGTGTGCACGTAAAACGCCGCGCTGATTTAACACCAGACCAACCAGCTGCCGCTCAACACCGGCCTGCATTTGTTCAGTCAGCTTTTGTTTGCCAATAAAATCTCGCTCTGCGTCCATCGACAAAGTAATTTCCATATTCGATTCAAGCGGTGTCACCGTCTCATCCATGTCACTGCCATACAGGTTCATGCCAGCCTCGAGTCGAAGCGTGTCGCGCGCACCCAAACCAATCGCTCTTACGCCTGCTGAGGCAAGACCTTGCCATAACGCTTTAGCGTCATCCGCAGGCACAATCGCTTCAATACCTTTCTCGCCGGTATATCCCGTTCTAGCAAGGAACCAGTCTCCACAAAAGCCGCCAACAAAAGGCTTCAACTGATCTATAAAAGCAACGCGACTTGCCCCTTCGGTAGCATCCTTGCGCAATACATCCTTCAGCACTTGAATAGACTCAGGCCCCTGGATTGCCAATATCGCGAGATCGGGACGCTCTGTCAGTTTGCAGTCAAAGGCTTGGATTTTGTCATTCATCCATGCAAGATCCTTTTCTCGGGTCGCACAATTAACAACAATTCGATAACCATCCTGTGTCAGATAAACAATAAGGTCATCAAGCACACCCCCTGTCTGGTCTAACATCGCACTATATAAAGCTTTTCCAGCTGACTGCAGTTTTTCAACGTCATTAGCCAGCAGGTACCTTAAATAGCCCTTGCTGTCAGGTCCGCTCAGGTCGATTACCGTCATATGTGAAACATCACAAACGCCGGCACTGTTCCTAACCAGATGATGTTCCTCGATCTGTGATCCATAATGGATCGGCATATCCCAACCGCCGAATTCAACCATCTTTGCACCTGCGGAAAGATGCAGCTCATATATTGGCGTTCTGAGTCCCATGGGATATCACACGATTAAAAAAGAGCGCTATTCTAGCTTTTTCGACTGCAACAGCATAGGGACAGCTACCCAGAACGCGCTATAAATTATCTCATCATGATCGTGAAATTCAGACAACTTACGGATTGATCGCTCGAGTTGCTAACCAACAATCACGCACATTACGTTAACCGCCGCCACTTGCCAGCCGGGCGATAAGTGTTTTCAGGTAGGTATTATCATTCGTCAGCTTCATGCCGGTGTTTCGAAGCCAGTTAATTCCAGGGTTCTTGGTCGAATAGAGTCGTTTAAACGCTTCCATCGCCGTGGTCATCAACAGGTTCGAAGGTTGGCGGGATTTTTCATAACGTCGCAATGCCTCAAAATCACCAATACCCTGCTCGCTAAACCGATATTGCAAAAGCTCACTCGCCAAAGCTGCAGCATCGGCAAACCCCAAGTTCGCACCCTGCCCGGCAAGCGGGTGAATGGTATGCGCTGCATCACCAATCAACGCTAGATGGGGTTTGATATACCTCAAGCTATGTTGCTGATTAAGAGGGAAGGTGAATCGTTTGTCGACGCCCAAAATATCGCCTAGGTCTTGCTCACTCGCCAATGCATATCGCCTAGGTCTTGCTCACTCGCCAATGCGAGTTCCCGACAAAAGTCCTCGGCTGACATTGCCATCAAGTCTTCAGGATCCTCAACTGACCAGACGACCGAACAGAGATTGGTTTGGCCGAGAGGTAAAAATGCCAACGGTCCCCTTTCGGTGAACCATTGACGAGCGACTTGGCCGTGCTCCGTCTGAGTTTCAATATTGCAAACAACGGCCTGTTGGTGATAACTCCAACCTACGGATTTCAAATTTGCCAGCTCGCGTATTTTGGAATGGCCGCCATCAGCACCTACGATCAAAGCACAGCGTATTCGACGCCCGTCCTCAAGTGTCAATTCGTAACCCGATTCTTCCGCCTGCATGTCATTCAATTTTGAATTCCAGACGATCTCCGTTTGGTCAGCTTCCGCCAGCTGAATAAGTAGCGCGCTAATAACCCGTTGGTTCTCGACGATGTGGCCTAATTCAGATCTGCCAATAAAATCCGCATCAAACTCTATGACACCAGAGCCTTCGGCATCCTTGACAGACATTGCTACAAAAGCAGACGATCGACTCACAGATTGCCAAGCACCGACCCGCTTCAAAAACGCTACCGAGTTTTTATTAAGCGCACTGACACGCACTGACACGGGGCGCAAAGCCGGACACAAGATCAAAATCGCGCCTGACCACTTGAACGTCAACTGGCGCTTGTGGCTGACTTTGAGCATCCAGAATCAAAACCCTCAAATCACTTTCCGTTAGCGCAGCACCCAAGGCGAGGCCAACTAGACCTGCACCGCAGATGACAATATCGACTTCTTTTACTTCCGTCACATCGGACCCATCTTTGTTATCTCTTGAAAATCTTACCGCAATGGTAACAACTATCTGGCCACCATTAGCGCACGCAGACTGAGTTTTTCAGCCCATTGTCTTTAATCGCTAGAACCTTTTTTTGACATGTAGATTTCAACTTCTTCAACAGTTCTCGGAATCGTCGAAGTTATCACTTCGTTACCTTTAGCGGTGACCAGAACATTATCCTCAATCCGGATGCCAATTCCCCGATATTGCCGAGGCACATCTGATAATCCTTGATCGATATAAATGCCTGGCTCAACCGTTGTCACCATACCTGGCTCAAAAACGCGCCATTGCTCCTCGAAACGATATTCACCGACATCGTGTACGTCCAATCCTAGCCAATGGCCTGTTCGATGCATGTAGAATTTTTTGTAGGCTTCGTTATCAACAAGGTCTTGCACATCACCCTGCAGGAGACCCAGTTCAACCAAACCCTTGGTAATCACATGCACGGCGGCAAGATGAGGCTGATCCCAATGATTACCCGGTTTGATCGCCTCTATCGCGGCATCTTGAGCCGCCAGAACAATGTTATACAAAGCCTTTTGAGGCTCAGTAAACTTGCCATTAGCTGGAAATGTACGCGTGACATCTGCTGCATAGCTCTCAAATTCACAGCCTGCATCAACGAGCACCAAGTCGCCATCGGCAATCAGCCCGTCATTGTCTGTGTAGTGCAAGATACAGCCATTATTTCCTGCACCAACAATTGAAGGGTAAGCTGCATGTCGTGCACCGTTCGATGCGAAACTATGAAGAAGTTCAGCCTCCAGCTGATACTCATACTGACCTGGCCTAACGAACGACATCAGTCGCATGTGTGCATTAGCTGTTATCTCGCTGGCACGCTTCATGACTTTGATTTCATGTTTACTTTTAAATAGCCTGAGGTCGTGTAGATATTGATCTATCTGGACAAACTCTCCCGGCGGCCGGCTACCAGAGTGCTGATTGCTTGAAATATTGCTGGTCCAGGAAATAACACGCCCATCAAATTCGCTATGACTGCCCATTGCATAATAGAGCTTTGATTTGCCTTCAATCAGTCCTGGTAGGATGTCGTCAATGTCGGCGATGGGAAACGCGTCATCGATGCCGTAAAGTTGCATGGCGCGCTCTGGACCCGTGATTTTGCCGTGCCACTGCTCCATATCCGGGTCGCGCTCACGACAAAACAAAATACACTCACCGTGCTCTCGCCCAGGCACCAGCACGAATACGGAGTCGGCTTCATCAAAACCGGTCAGGTAGTGGAAATCACTATTTTGTCTGAAATGAAAATTAACGTCACTATTGCGACTTTGCTCGACCGCACTGGGAAGAATAGCGATGCTGTTTTCTTCCATCAACGACATCAACTCGAGGCGCCGCTGCGCGAACTCTCGGTTGGTAATTTTCAGTGCTGATCCCACAAAAACTTCTCCTAATGAATCGCCTGCTGCGCACAATCAGTGAACACCATCAGCGCCGTCATTCGCACATACTCTTCGATCTCCAGCAGATCTTTTTCATTTTCCTCGCTGTCCGACATATCCTCATCCAAACCAGCAATACGTGCTATATCAATAAACACTTCAGAGACCTCGGGGTGCAGGTCGTCCTGTTGAACCCGACCGGACGTTCCGAAACCCGCTAAAAAACCTGAGCACCAATCACTAATGGCCTGACGTCTAAAATTAATGTCTGCACCATCAGCAGGTAGAAGCATGCGATAGGCCAAATCACTATCCCGCAGCTGTGCCAAAATTTTGTCTGAGAGTGATTTCGCCATAGCCTCAATCGCATGGATTGTCGATGCGTCATCAAGCCAATGTGTCAACGCTGAACTCGCCTCGGTTTTCGACCAACTGGAGCCAGAACAAAGCCAACCCGTCAACAAACCGTGTAGTTCACTCGGTTCTAACGCCGATCCCTGCATCGCTTGCTGCAATTCATCGTATCCTATTTCGTCGCCACTCACCGTTAGCACCCTCCTGTTAACTTGCTTTGTATCCACGCTTTTATTTATCCGATAACGCACATTTTTACGCTAATTCAAGGCGGCATCGGCAATTAGTTGATAATACGCTATCGCAAGACGTTTGACCTTTGTAGAAGGGTAGTTTTATAGTACTAATCCGTCTGATCTCGGTAACTAACATTGGAAATACAAGACCTCGAAACCAAAATAGATGAACTAATCAATCTTTGTGACGATCTTGAGAAAAAGCAGGCTATCATGGAGTCTGATCATGAAAACCTGGTCGAAGAACGGACCCGATTGCTCGAAAAGAATGAACTCGCCAAGAGTAAAGTTGAAGCTATGATTTTGCGCTTGAAAGCTCTCGAAAGTGAATAATATAGGAAGACCATAACCATGCCTGATGCTATGCATGAAATAGAAACTGTCTCAGTCTCGATCCTTGAGAAGGAGTATCAGGTAAGCTGCAAGCCCGAGGAGGTAAAAGCGCTTAAGGAGTCTGCCTCCTACGTAGATGAAAAAATGCGAGAGATTAAGTCCAATGGCGCCATTCTTGGATTGGATCGAATCGCCGTGATGGCCGCTTTGAATATTGCCAATGACTATATCGGTCAAACGACCAAAACGAATGATGTCATCAAGCACCAAGCTAACAAGATTCAAACCCTGTCCACAAAACTCGATCAGGTCCTGAATCGACTCAAGTCACGTGCCTAGCACATTTATACCTCAGGTTTTAACGATTGTTTCGTGCTAACAACCTAAAGATATATTCCCAACGATTCATACAAAACAATTTGTTTACGATATAATCCTTTTGTTCCCTAGGTTGTTTGCCAGTCGATATGTCCTCGACCCTTTAAGCGATAACCAGGAGGTTCTTTAACTTGATTGATGTGCATGTCCGGACTCCGGGAAGCCTAATGTCAATTAGGGGCCCCCGCCTTGAACCGCAGGGTTCAAGGGCCTATTAGCACAGCGGCAATTTGGGGAATTTATATTGAGAGGCCAAAAGTTTAACGATGCCTCGCAACACATTTTAGACAGTGGATTTATCAGCATTGATCACTTCAGTCCACACTAAACCTGAAATAGGTCACACTCGCCAAAAACAATATCGGCGATTGCGTCAGCGCATCAGAACAGAGCGACAATCTCTTTCTGTCGACGATACTCGGCAATCTTCCCGCCAAATTTGTCAGTCATTGGCGCAACTCGCTCAAGTCAAACGCGCTAATAGAATTGCCTATTTCCATCCCAACGACGGCGAGATCGACCTTCGCCTACTGCCGACAGTAATCAACGCAGACTATTTTTTACCGCTCATAAGTGATGCGATAAGACCCTGGGAGCCAACGCGGTTATTCTTTCAGCCAGAGACACTCGACTTACACCCAAATCGATACGGCATTGCCGAGCCCCGATTTAATAATCGACAGGTTATCAACCCGAGCTTATTGGATGTTGTGTTGTTTCCACTGGTCGGCTTCGATAGAAAGGGCAATCGTTTGGGCATGGGCAAAGGTTACTATGATCGAACATTCTCGCAGGTAAGGCGTGGCTGGAGATCACCTTATTTCATTGGTATCGCTTACGGCTTTCAGGAGTGTGAGGATTTAGTACCCGCACAATGGGATATCCCATTGCAAGCGATCGTCACCGACAAGGAGATTATCAATTGCGGTTGATACCATTCCCATAGGCTGTGAGAAGATTACTCAATCGTGCTGACTAGAGTCCGCCAAGCGCTTGACCGACGGCATTGACTGTTACACCCATGCCGAAGATGACAATGATGAGTACAATCAAATCTGGTTTTTTCTTCATTTCGCCTCCCTCTATAGCGAGTACATGAGCAAGTACATGTGATGGCTACGTTTCATCATCACCAACATATAACCCGCTGAAATATTAGTCAAAATACGATAGCCAAACGGTCCTTATTGGGGCACAAAGGGCAATAAATCGCACACCGATTCGATTTATTCATCAAACGCGACTGAAAGACCTACCGATTCTCGATTGAACACTGATTTCCAAGTGGTTAAGGTTATCGACATAATTCGACAAATTACGCAGATTATTATGGCCGTCAGAGAAATAGTAAGAATGGGGCACCCCACGCTTCGAAAGGTTGCTGAACCCTACCCAATTCAACAAATTGGATCTGATTCATTTTTTGAGCTTGTCGACACGCTTCGAAAGGTTGCTGAACCCTACCCAATTCAACAAATTGGATCTGATTCATTTTTTGAGCTTGTCGAAGATATGCGAGAAACCCTGCACTGTGCCGGTGGAATCGGCCTAGCGGCACCTCAAATCGACGTTCCGTTCCAAATCGCTGTCGTCGAGATTACCGACCCAATTACCCGATATGGTGAAATCCAAACCTTGCCGTTCGAGGTCTATATCAACCCAACCATTACCGTTGAGAACGCTGCGTCTGCTGGCTATTGGGAAGGTTGCCTGTCTGTACCGGGCATGATGGGTTTCGTCGAGCGACCTCAGCATATTCGCGTTGACTATCTGGATTCATCTGCCAAAAAGAAAAGCATGCAGCTGAAAGGATTTCTCGCAACCGTGTTTCAACACGAATTCGACCATCTCCTGGGCAAGTTATACGTCGATCGCATCAGCGACATGTCTCTATTCTCATTCGATTTGGAATACCAGCTATACCACCTCAACAGCGCCTCTAGTCAGAGCTAAGATCGGTTAGAAACATCTTGTATGCGGTGTTATCCGTTTCTTCCCAAAAACGATACCCCATTTGCTGGAGATCTTTCTTGAATTGCGACATCGCGTCTGCGGGTATTTCAATGCCCGCCAATACACGACCATATGCGGCGCCGTGATTGCGGTAATGGAACATGGTTATGTTGAACCCGCTTCCCATCAAGTTCAGAAAATCGAGTAGCGCACCAGGCCGCTCTGGAAACTCAAATCGAAATAACTTTTCATTCGGCAAGCTAGCGGTTGTACCGCCAACCATATGCCTAACATGCAATATGGCAACCTCATTTTCCGATAGGTCAACCACTTGGTATTCCTTTTTCAGCTTATTTAAGATTTGCTGTTTATCTTCAGAATTCATCCTTGTTTGAATCCCCACAAGCACTTTGGCGCCCGACGGATCGGCAAACCGATAGTTAAACTCGGTCACATTTCGTTTACCAATCAAATTGCAGAAGCGCCGAAAACTGCCCGGCTTCTCAGGTATGGTCACCCCGAGCAACGCCTCGCGTCGTTCACCGATATCCGTTCTCTCGGAGATATGCCGAAGCCGGTCAAAGTTCATATTCGCACCACTGACGACTGCAACATACGTTTCCCCAACTGCAGCATGTTGCTCGATGTACTTCTTCATACCCGCAACACTTAACGCACCCGAGGGCTCTGATATGCTTCGCGTGTCTTCAAAAATGTCCTTTATACCTGCACAAATTTCGTCAACGGTGACTTTGACGACCTCATCAACGCAGGTCTGCGCTAATCTGAAAGTCTCTTTACCCACCTGGCTCACAGATGTACCGTCAGCGAATTGATCGAGATCTTTCGGGTTTAAACGCACGCGTTTACCCGCTTGCAGAGCCGCATGAAGGCAGGCAGAACCTTCTGCTTCAACGCCTATCACCTTGACCTCCGGTCTTAGATATTTGATATAGGTGCCCATGCCACTAATCAAGCCGCCGCCACCCACAGGAATAAAAACAGCATCCAACCGCCCCGTGTGCTGGCGCAACATTTCCATGGCGATAGTACCCTGTCCAGCAATCACTTCTGGATCATCAAAGGGGTGTATATAGGTTAGCCCAAGCTCTTTCTCTAGACCCTTGGCAAATTCGCTCGCTTCATCATAGTTGTTACCCTGCAAGACTACTTTTGCGCCTAATTTGCGCACTGCGCTAACCTTGATCTCCGGCGTGTTGGTTCCCATAACAATCGTCGCTGCAATCTTTAACTTCGATGCAGCCAAGGCCACGCCCTGGGCATGATTACCTGCCGAAGCCGTCACCACACCAACTTTCTGTTGCGCCGAGGACAGGCTGTTTATTTTATTATATGCGCCACGAAGCTTAAAACTGAAGACGGACTGCAGATCTTCTCGCTTTAAAAACACCTTATTAGAAAACCTGTCAGAGAGGTTACCCGCTAATTCCAAGGGAGATTCAACCGCGACATCGTAGACGTTTGCTTCAAGGATTTTCTTAATGTAGTTGGTCGTCATGATTGAGCTGATCCCAGCCGAACGCAATAAATAGGATTGAGGGTTAGTGTCCGGTCACCGGTAAGTATAAACTTGTCTTTTCTAGTTAACATCCGGTTAGTTAAATGGGCCAGACCAAATCGATTGATCAACAGGATCAACTCAAACAGGCAGCAGCGCAAGCCGCAGTCAACTACATCGAGCCTCATTTAAAAAGTGATTCCGTCGTCGGCGTTGGCACCGGTTCGACGGCCAATTATTTCATTGATGCTTTGGCTAAACATAGACACAAATTTGACGCCGCCGTCGCGAGTTCACGCGCAACACAAGAAAGACTGGAGTCGCACGGGATTCGTGTTTTTGATCTGAATGCTGTTAAGGAACTGAATTTTTATATCGATGGTGCCGATGAGGCCAACCCAAACCTCGAACTGATCAAGGGAGGTGGCGGTGCACTTACCCGTGAAAAAATCGTTGCTGCCGTTGCGCAGCAATTCATTTGCATCGTCGATGGCTCAAAAATGGTGTCAGAACTCGGCGCGTTTCCACTGCCGGTAGAAGTCATCCCAATGGCAAGATCATTCGTCGCTAGAAAACTGGTCGGGCTAGGTGGACGACCTACCTATCGAGAAGATTTTGTGACGGATAACGGCAATCTAATTCTTGATGTTCATGGGCTTTCAATTAAAAATCCAGTCGAGCTTGAAAACCAAATCAATAATATTACGGGTGTTGTTACCAATGGATTGTTTGCGCAGCGATCAGCCAATGTAATTTTGTTAGCAACCGCCGACGGTGTCGAAGAAGTCCATAAATAGATTCGGCCAAAATGGTCAGACCAACAGTTTGCCTGGGTTCATGATGCCCGCCGGATCGAAAACTCGCTTCATCGCTTTCATAATTTCAATTTCCTCGGCAGATCGACTGTATTTAAGTTGATCGCGTTTTAACAAACCTACGCCATGCTCAGCCGAGACGCTACCAGCAAACTTCTGCACAAGCTTCATAACCTGCTCACTGACCGCTTCGCATTCACGCTTAAATCTATCCAGAGGCCAGTCTGTCGGTTTCAAGATGTTCAAGTGTAAGTTGCCATCACCAATGTGTCCAAACCATACTATCTCAAACTCCGGATAAGCCGATGTGACCGTCGCATCGACAGCTTTGAGAAACGCCGGAACCTTAGAGACACGTACAGAAACATCATTTTTATAGGGCGTATGCGGCGTAATGGCCTCCGAGATACCTTCACGATAGCGCCAAATATCTTTACGTTGTTGTTCGCTCTGGCTAATCACACCATCCACCGCAATACCCGATTCAACGCAGGATTCAAAAGCGGCCAAAGCGGCATCCATTACGGCCGGGTTGCGTTGGTCAAATTCAATCAACGCGTAAAATGCACTTGGATCAGCGAATGGTCGACTTAACTCACTGTGCGCAAGCACATGCTCAAGAGCTTTGTCAGAGAAGAACTCAAACGCGGTCAATTCCACATGCTCCCTGAACTGGGTCATTACAGAAATGATGTTCGCCATATCCGGCACAGCGAGCAGCGCCACTGTAAGGTTGTTGGGCTTTTGTGCAAGCTTCATTGAAGCCTCTACAATAAAACCCAAGGTGCCTTCGGACCCAACGAATAAGTGTCGAAGGTCATAGCCGGTTGCGTTCTTGATTAACGACCGGTTCAAATCGAGGAGTTCGCCGGCGCCCGTGACGACTTTTAGTCCGACAACCCAATCTCGCGTCAAACCATACTTGAGTACTTTTATACCACCGGCATTAGTCGCCAGATTGCCGCCAATTTGACTTGAACCTGCTGACGCAAAATCAACGGGGTAGAACAATCCTTGATCCTCGGCGAATTGCTGCAATGCCTCGGTAACAAGTCCCGGTTGAACGGTGACAACTTGATCAATGGGATCAAACTCAAGCACCTGATTCATTTTCTCAAAAGATACAACCACCTCGCCATCGCAGGCGACTGCACCACCTGACAGCCCCGTACGACCACCAGAAGGTACGAGGGATAGGGCATTCTTGCTGGCAAATAACACCAGCGCCTGAACAACCTCAATCGACTTTGGGAACACGACACATAAAGGTGCCGGCGAATAAAATCGGGTCCAGTCCAAACCATAGACCTGCTTGGCCTCGTCGTCTGAGACTAAATTGTCAGCGCCGACGATCTCGGCGATGGATGCAATATGGTCGATCGAATTAGCCAACTTTAACTACTCAAATATTTGTGAAGGTCGTTGTAAACTCAATTTCTGTCACCTGAGCTGTTCTTACTTGAGCTTAGGATCAAGCTCACCGGAGCTATATCGTTCAAACATGACATCGAGCGACACCGGTTTGATTTTCGAACCATTTCCCGCGGTGCCAAATGCATCGTAGCGATTAATAACAATTTCTTTCATCGCTTTGAGCGACTCTGCAAAATACTTTCTCGGGTCAAACTCCGATGGATTGTTAGCCATAAAGCGACGAATAGAGCCTGTTGATGCCAATCGCAGGTCCGTGTCGATATTTACCTTGCGAACCCCATGTTTAATCCCCTGCTGAATTTCTTCTACAGGAACACCGTAGGTTTCTGGAATTTCTCCGCCGAATTCATTAATGACCTTTAACCATTCCTGCGGAACGCTAGAAGATCCATGCATCACCAGGTGGGTATTTGGCAGCCGGTTATGAATCTCCCTAATTCGATCGATATCTAAAATGTCACCCGTGGGTGGTCGAGAAAATTTGTAAGCACCATGGCTGGTACCAATCGCAATTGCCAATGCATCAACCTTGGTCTGTTGAACAAAATCGACGGCTTGGTCAGGATCAGTTAATAACTGATCCATTGATAACGTACCTTGTGCACCAACCCCATCTTCTTCACCCGCTTGGCCTGTTTCGAGTGAACCCAAACAACCCAACTCACCTTCAACCGTTACACCACAGGCGTGGGCCATCTCGGTTGTGCGGCGCGTCACATCAACGTTGTATTCGTAACTTGCAGGGGTTTTTTGATCCTCTAGCAATGACCCATCCATCATCACCGATGAGAAGCCATACTGGATCGAGCGCTGACACACATCAGGTGACGCGCCATGATCTTGGTGCATTACGACGGGGATATCCGGAAACTCTTCGATGGCCGCCAAAATCAGGTGACGCAAAAAATTTGGTCCCGCATATTTACGGGCACCCGCCGAAGCTTGAACGATGACAGGGCTATCCGTTTCCTGAGCCGCTTCCATTATTGCGCGCATCTGCTCAAGGTTATTCACGTTAAACGCAGGCACGCCATATCCATTCTCAGCTGCGTGGTCTAGTAGCTGTCTCATGCTGACCAGGGCCATAACTTACTCCTTAGTTAATTCCTATTTACCCTGTCGTTTGTTGCAGGGGTTTCGTTATTTGTATCGGTCCATCTGAAGCCAGATCTCATCAAACGCTGAACAAGCTCGAGTGAAATAAAAGCAGCCGGTATGCACCAATAATTTCTTTAATCTTTTGCGCGGGTTTCCAGTATCGCAACGGCAGGTAAAACCTTGCCTTCAACAAACTCTAGAAACGCCCCGCCACCGGTGGATATATAGCTAATATCGGCACTTACGCCATACTTATCAATTGCCGCTAACGTGTCACCACCGCCAGCAATTGAGAAACCTTTATTCTCAGCAATTTGTTTTGCCAACTGCTCTGTTCCACTGGCAAAGGCAGCTTCTTCAAACACGCCAACGGGTCCATTCCATATAATGGTTTTTGCGTTTTTAAGTACCTCGCCAATAACTTGTTGCGATTTAGGGCCAATATCAAGAATCATCTGGTTGCGATTGATCTCACTGACGAGCTTTGTTTCGGCGGTATCTGGCCGATCGATGCCATCAGCAACAACAACGTCGGTTGGTATCGGAATTTCGACCTTGTTCATCAATGCTCTTGCTGAATCAAGCAAACCCATATATAATGGTTTTTGCGTTTTTAAGTACCTCGCCAATAACTTGTTGCGATTTAGGGCCAATATCAAGAATCATCTGGTCGCGATTGATCTCACTGACGAGCTTAGTTTCGGCGGTATCTGGCTGATCGATGCCATTAGCAACAACAACGTCGGTTGGTATCGGAATTTCGACCTTGTTCATCAATGCTCTTGCTGAATCAAGCAAACCCATCTCACACAAAGATTTCCCAACCTCATGGCCTTGCGCTGCAATAAAGGTATTAGCAATGCCACCACCGACAATAAGTGAGTCAACTTTGTCCGAAAGCGCATCAAGCACCTCAAGCTTGGTCGAAACTTTACTACCGCCGACAATTGCCACGATCGGATGTTCGGGGTTTGCAACGGCGCGCTGCAACGCATCAAGCTCTTTTACAAGCAATGGACCGGCACAGGCCACTGGCGCGAATCTTGCCACACCCTCGGTTGTTGCTTGGGCTCGATGAGCCGTGCCGAACGCGTCCATAACAAATACATCACAGAGGGCGGCCAACTTCTTTGCTAAGGCTTCATCATTTTTTTTCTCACCGGCATTAATTCTGACGTTTTCAAATAGGATGAAGTCGGCATCGTCGAGAAGTGCCTCATCAACACCGTCTAAATAGTTTTCAACTAATCGAACCTTTTTACCCATCGTTTTTGACAGATAATCGGCAACGGGTCTCATGCTCATCTCTGGTTGATCAGCGATCGACACCGCTTCCTGCGGCCGCCCCAAATGTGACATGACCATCACCTTCGCGCCAGCATCAAGCGCATACTGAATTGTAGGTATAGCAGCTTGTATGCGAGC
>Ga0209816_1001535_pt1 | contig 17167 bp, 15 predicted proteins | sample CoawatmetaG01DNA_FD_187509 | JGI IMG/M metagenome (GOLD analysis project Ga0209816, IMG submission 187509) | Marine microbial communities from the West Antarctic Peninsula - Coastal water metaG017-DNA (SPAdes) (version 2) | ecosystem: Environmental > Aquatic > Marine > Coastal ... | reverse complement strand
AATATAATTTTTCGGAAAGTGGTTCACTTAAGCATTTTCTTTGGAGTATGGTGGTATACGAGCTATGGGCAAAAGGCAAAGTTTAATAATTAAGGGGTTATTCAATGGCAACTAAATTTTCTGCAAAGATAATTGAAAATAATGAGAATGGTGATAACAGGGAGAATGAGTCATGGTGGCAAAATAATCCTATGACTTATGACTGGGATCATGATTTAGGTGAAATAAAATATAATGAAAAGTATTTTACGGCGATTGATCAAATATTTGGTTATGGACATTCTTTATGTAATAACCCAAATTGGCCAAAAGGACGAATTCTTGAAAACTTTATACCTTATGACGAGACAAAAGATAAACGTGTTTTAGAGGTGGGGTGTGGTTCCGGATTGGTATCAAGTCATCTTGCAAAATCGGGCTCAATGTTAACTTCGATCGATTTAACTAAACAAGCCATTGAAACGACTACTGAGAGATTTAAATTATATAATCTTAAAGCAGACATTAAGCAAATGAATGCTGAAAGTATGGGGTTTGATGATAACACCTTTGACTTTGTTATTTCATGGGGGGTTATTCATCACTCTGGGAGTATGCAAAACATTCTTAATGAAATTTATCGTGTGCTTAAACCTGGAGGTAAGGCTTATTTAATGGTCTACAATAAAAACAGTATTCGTTCACTAATATTTGCTCCAATTTGGTTAGGTGTTATACGGGGTAAGCTACTTAAGTATAATCGAAAAGAAATTATTAGTAATATTACGGATGGGTATATTGCTCGTCATCTCACAGAAGATGAGTTTAATAGTATGGCAAGCTCTTTTAAGAACATTAACTATACATACTCTGATGAAGTAGATACTATTTCCTCTTATTTTTTAGGACCGTTTCGGCGAATATTAAAACCATTTAAAAAAATAAAACATAAATTAGAATATTTTTTAGCAACTCGATGGGGATGGTATATGCAGATTGTTTTAGAGAAATAATATAATGAATATTTTAATATGGAATGAATGCTATGTTGCGGGGGGAGCTGATTGGTCACTTATAGATCTCGTTCTTCATTGGCCTAATTCAGAAGATACTTTTGTTTTATATATTAATAATTCTCATGAAGGGTTGGAGCTTCTTAAAGAAAAAATGCCGTCTAATGTTGAGGTGCGAGAATTTGAAAGCATAATGGAGTTTACTGAGACTGTTACATTAAACAGATTTTTTAAACATAGGTTGATAAAAAAACTGGTCTTGGCTTTATCAATACCCATTAATTATTTTGTTTATAAACGAGAGATCTCTGGAAATAATTTTGATGCACTCTTAATGAATAATGGAGGTTACCCTGGCGGTCTAACTAATTTCATGGTTGCATTTGCAGCGCAGTCTTTGGGGATAAAGAAAAGAATGATGATTGTTCGTAACTATCCCCCTTATCATTCAAGTAAAAATATCATTATGCGTTTATCAGACTGGGTGTCAAACAAGTCATTAAATAAAATGGTGGCTGTTTCTAATTCGTTAAGTGATTCAATAAAAAGTAAAACAAGTATTGATACTGACTTAATCGATGTGATTCATAATGGCGTTTCAGTAAAAAATAAAATTTCTGATGATAATGATGGTATTCAAGTTTCGTTTGAGAAGGGACTTTCCGTTGGGATTATTGGGACTTTACAGGAGAGAAAAGGTCACCAGTTTCTTTTTAAATCGTGGGTGCAGGTTATAAAAGAATTCGAAAAGGCACGTTTGTATATTGTAGCCTCGAAAAGCAGTGGAGATAAAAACAAGCTTATTTTGCTAGCAAAGGAACTAGGTATTGTACATTCAATTGTTTGGATTGATTTTACTAGAAATGTTGGAGACATATATAAGCAACTTGATGTGGTTGTAATGCCTTCATTGGAGTATGAAAGTTTTGGAAGAATTATTGTCGAATCAATGGCTTTTTCTGTACCTATAATTGCGACTAAAGTCGGTGGAATGCCTGAGTTAATCAATCATGGTAAAGATGGCTTTCTAGTAGAAAAAAATGATGATGATGCTCTAGCTTCTCAGATTATAGATTTATTAAAAAACCCTGAGATGAGAAAATCTGTAGGTGCGGAAGGGTTTAATACTTACTCTACAAAGTTCACTGCCGATATAATGTCAAACAACTATTGCCGTTTACTTCATGAGTTGAAGTAGTATAAATAATGATTTTAAAAGTTGAGTTGTATTCATTTTTACGTTGGTTGACTGGTGTTAGTATAATCAATGCTATAACCTTTTATTTATATAAGTTCAGCATAAAGGTTTTTAGAAAAATAAGTTTATTTAAAAGAACAAAATATCCAATATCAGTTAAGAAAATAATCACTTCGAATGCCGTGTTTAATGACACCCCAATTCTTAGCAGTGTAATCTTGCCGAGTGTAGGAGGTGACTTAAAATATCACCCTAAAAATATTCCTTTAGCAGGTTGTTTACTTAGTATTAATGCCGGACATATTGACTGGGAAGAAGAGCTGCTAGATCCTGAAGATGAAGAGTCATTACATAGGTGGAATTGGTCAATTCGCTTGCGGTCATCGGTGAATGAATATGATATGAATGCTCTTGTATCATGGGTGTTACTACAACAAGAAACTTGGGTAGATAAATTTCAATGTGAGCTTTTCGAAGAGGGGACAAATGGATTGCTCAGGTGGGAAAGTTATACTGTAAGTGAACGGATTAGCAATAGTGTTGTTTTTTATCATGGCTCTATAAATGGCTGGCCGTCGTTGAAAATTAAAAATGCACTTATCGAACAAGTTCTTTTTTTACTCAAAAACTTAGAATATCTTGGTGATAAGACAGGTAACCATATAATTAATAATGCTCGTGCTATTTATTTGGCAGGGGTTGCATATGGATGTCATAACTGGAAACAGATTGCTACTACTATTTTTGAACGAGAGTTACCAAAATTAGTTACAGCTGATGGGTTTATGCGTGAAGGTTCGTCGCATTATCAATTTTTATTTACTAGATGGTTACTTGAGGTTTATTATTTTGCTTCACTTGAAGGTGATTCAAGAGTAATGACTTTTCTTGCCCCGATTATAAAATCATTAATTGATAAGTGCCATTTTTTTCTTATATATAATGAAGAAAAAAAGAATTGGACTATTCCTCTATTCGGTGACATATCACCAGATTTTCCTCCTGAGTGGCTACTGTACTTACCATGGAGTCAATTTGCATCTTCATTTGTTGTTCCTCCTTCTCCTGCACCGGTGAATATTTTAGATGGTTGGAATAGATTATGGGAAGATAAGAAGCATGCTTTGAATTCGGTCCCTTCTACAAATAAAGAAAATAACTATAATAAAAAATCTTCGGGATATCAAAGTAGTGGTTGGTTTCGTTATAAGTACTTGGATAATACACTTTTATACCGCTTAGATAGAGACGCTATACCTAATTATGTAGGTCATCATCATTATGATATCTACCACTTTTGTTTGTTTAGTAAAGGGATTCCATTATTAGTTGATGCAGGCAGAAAAAATTATAGCCTGTCAGATCCATTTGGTAAATTTGGCTTGTCTCCAAATGCTCATAATTCTATTTTAATTGATGGCGTTGGAGTTGTTCCAGAAAAATATTGGTTCTATCCTAATGAGTATTCTCAAGCAAGGAATATTTCAAGTGTTCATAAAAATAAAAAGTCTATTGTGATTACGATCGAGTCGACAGGTTTTCAGCGACTCTCTTCTCCTATTTCATTAATTCGGACTATAACGCTCACTGATAATAGTTGTGAAATAGAGGATTGCTTTACAGGTGAAGGAACTCACCAAATTACATCTTTTTTTCATTTTGCATTTGAAGGCGAAATTCAATCACTTTATGGAAACCAACTTTTATTTAATACTGAGTCGATTTGTGGAAAGTTTGAGTGTGATGAAAAAAATAAACTTATATTAGAACACCATAATGGCGGAAGTTCACCTTTGGGTTGGCAAGTTACGAAGTATGGAAGCTCTAAACCAACGAGTACATTAGTTTTTGATGGCGAAGTTAGTTTGCCACTATCTCAGAAGTATAAAATAATATGGAATTAGTATAAGTATGTGTGGAATTTGTGGTGTTCTCAATCATGATGGCAAACCAATTAATCGTGATGAATTAATGAAGATGAACGATGCTATGGCTCAACGTGGGCCTGATGATTCAGGTGCTTATTATAATGGATCATTTGGCATGGCAATGCGTCGACTCTCTATTATTGATCTGCCTGGAGGACACCAACCTTTATCCAATGAAGATGGGACGATTCATTTAGTTTTAAATGGTGAAATTTATAACTATATAGAACTAAGAAAGGACATGGAAAAGCGAGGGCATCGCTTTAAAACCAATTCGGATGTAGAGGTGTTAATCCATCTTTATGAAGAATATGGTCTTAATGCCATAGATCATCTAAATGGTATGTTTGCATTCGCTTTATGGGATGAAAAAAAACAACGACTTTGGTTAGGGCGAGATCGGCTTGGAATTAAACCTTTGGTTTATCGTTTTAATAAAAATTCTTTTAGCTTTGCGTCCACAATTGATGCTCTAGCACAACAAGAAAGTTTTGAGAAAAAAATCAATGAAGATAGTATTCTGTTATTTTTGATGCTTGCATATATTCCTACCCCAAATTCCATTTGGGAAAATGTTCACAAGTTACCGCCGGCTCATTGGTTATTGGTTGAGAATGGGGAAATTCGTACTCATAAATATTGGTCGATTGAAAAGAAAGATCGAAATATCTCGCATGACGAATTTTTAGAAGAAGTAAAATCTCACCTAGATGATTCTATTGAATTGCATGGGCGTAGTGATGTTGATGTTGGTTCATTTTTGAGTGGTGGTTTGGACAGCAGTGCAGTAACAGCATTATTTTCTCAAAATAGTAAACGTAATATAAAAACATTTTCTATGGATTTTATGGGGAAGGAAGATAATGAAGGTCACTACGCCAAAATGGTAGCAGATCATTATAATACAGAACACTATGCTTATGCACTATCACCGGATAAAGCGCTGTCTACGTTAGATAGTTTATTGCTTGATATGGATGAACCTATGGCAGATTCTGCAATAATCCCATCTTTCTTATTGAGCAAAATGGCAAAGGATGCAGGGTTAAAAGTCATGTTGTCTGGTGCAGGTGGAGATGAGGTTTTTGGAGGATACTATCGGCATTATCGATCTAAAAGAGATCGACTGGCTGGCAAATTTCAATGGCTGCCTTCAATGATAAAGAACAGGCTAATAGATACTATACCCTCTTCATTTATGCAATATGCGTGTATTGCGAGTAATAGTTCTGGTTTTTCTTACGGTATAAATACATCAGGTATAAATCTAGGAATCTTGAACAATTTGATGTGTAATAACGGAAAGTTTCCAAAAGCACTTGATTTGTTAAGAGCACAATTTGATGGTTTACCGGAACTGGAAAAAGAATGGGGCTTTTCTTATTCTAGGATGTTATTTGATATAAAGCATTACTTGGTTGATAATGTTCTTGCTATTACTGATAAAACGAGCATGGCAGCCTCTATCGAAGCACGAGTACCATTACTAGATCACCGTCTTGTAGAGCTAGCATTTTCTGTTCGGCCAGAAATTAATTTAACAGGAGGTTTTTCAGATGCAAAAAGCAGTCTTAAAGCCGTTGTTAGAAATGATTTGCCTAGCCAAATTCTAACTAGAAGTAAAGCTGGATTTAACGGGCCCGTAGAAAGATGGATAGAAGAAAAAATTAAACATATAAATCCAAAAAAATATTTAGACACTTTTAGTTCTTCATTGCTGCATGATTTTATTGATGCTAATGAGATGAAAAAATTACTGGAGTCTTCTTCTAACTCCACACAAACTTCTGAAAATATTTTTATTATTATGGTGCTAGGCCAATGGTTAGAGGGCCAACTTTAAATGACTGAAAATAACTCTATAAGTGTTATTTTCCCAACCTATAATTCAGACTCATATGTTGAACAAACATTATCATCATTATTAAATCAATCTATATCTCCAGATGAAATTATCTTTTCTGATGATGGTTCAACCGATAACACGGTAAAAATTCTGGAGGATTGGAAGTGTCGGTTTGAAGAGCTTGGAATTAATACCCTTATTCTGATTAATTCACATAAAGGTCCAGGTGCTACTAGAAATATAGCTATCGAACATTCTACAAATGAATGGATATCGTTTCTTGATGCTGATGATATATGGAAGAAAGATAAAATATCTAGAATCAAAGAAATGATCAAAAAATTCCCCAACAATAATGTTTTTTTACATGGCGAAGAATATGTGCGTCTTGATGGAAAGAAAACAATTATGATGCACGGAGAGAATTATAAAGTAGACAAATCGCTTTCTAGGCAGCTATACCGTAGATGTTTTTTTTCCACATCAGCAATAACGTTAAATAAAAATGCGTTAATAAATGGTATATTTGATTCATCTTTACCTAACGGTCAAGATTATGAATTGTGGTTGCGATCATCTCCCTATATGAAGTTATGTGTGGTGCCTGAAATATTAGGTGAATATGTTGAACAATCTAGCAGTATCACTGCACGACCTTATTATCAAAGATATTTTTCACAAGTTAGAATACTTGCTAGACACTTTGAGAAGGGAGGTGTTTTGTTAGCTTGCTATATGATTCTAAGAGTAACATTGAGTAAGCAGTGGTTTTCTATGATGCAACAATGGATAAGTGGTACTCAGAAACATTCAGGGTGAATGGATTAGCTATGGCTTAGTTTGATTATTGTAAGTTTAAAATGACAGTGGCGAATAAATACGCTAACAGAGTACAAATCAATTATAAAGGTATTATGAAGAATGGGGAAATTTGTCCAATTATTGTTACCAATGACTTCTTTAATTATCTTAGCTTTACTATATGTAAGGTTAATCAATAGTTCTCTCGTTGTTAAGGTTCCAGTTGGATGGTTTAAGTTTGGCGTTGCATTTATAGCTTTAGGACTGACTAATTTATTTGTTTCAGTTTATGTTAATGATTTCATATCGATTATAAATATTCGATACGTTTTGGTTGAAATAACTTTAGGTGTCTTTATTTTAAGTTTGAGCAACTATAACAAGTATTTATATGTTTTTTCTAACAAAATATTTGTTGTTGCGGCGGTAAGTAATTTGCTGATTATATTGGCAGAACAGTTTTTGTGGTTTTTTGATACGGGGTTATTAGCAGATCTTCAAAGAGTCATTGCTCCAGCAACTACATATCATGGGATAATAAACAGACCTGCTTTTGGTGTTGAATTACTACGTCCACTTGGTTTGTTTGGGGGGCTTCATGCAGCGAGTCTTTTCGTATTGATCTCCTTTTTAAGGTTTATGGCATTAAAAAATCTACCTTCAATGAAGAAAAACTTTTATTGGTTTGTTTTTTTGCTCTTTATATTTAGCTTGCAATCTGCGCAGACTATAATTTTATCTGTTTTTGCTTTTTTTGTGGCTTTTAGTATAGGCAAAAAGAATATTTTCATGCCTATGGCAATACTGTTTTTGTTTTTACTAACATTTTTATTTTTATGGCTTTCATCTGTCGGACATTTCGACGACAAACAATACTCTATGCTATATATATTTATAAACTCTTTAGAGTTTTTCTTTATTTTTCCAAATAGTGAATGCTTTTTATTTGGCTGCTCGTTAAATAGCACTGATATAATGGCATTAGCATCGTCACAAGATGGGTTTAAAGAAAATATTTCATATACAGATAATGGCTTTATCTCAAGTTCCTTGGCCTTTGGTGCAATGTTTTATGTGGTGTATTTTATTTTTTGTTTTAGTATCTTCAAGTTGAAAAATCATTCTAATACTAAAGCAACATTGTTTATTGGTTCATTTGTTCTTGGAGCAACAATTATGCATTACCCCATTGGGTTTGGGGCTGGGTTGTATGCTTTGTTCTTAATGAATTTTTACTACTTATATCATTATGAGAAGCTATCAAATAATATTGTTTATGAAAATAGCAATTCTTATGCTTTGAATAAGAAAGAGTAAATAACCTCAATATGATTTGTATGGTAAATGGATTGAATGATTTATTATTGACCCAGGTTGATTGTAGGGTTTTTCTTGCTGCTTTAGACTGAAAAACTAGTTTGTAATTGTTTGATAGAGAAGATTTTATATGGGCTATAGTCATAAAGGTTTAACGTATTTAAATCCTATTTTACAAGTTGTGCGTAAAATAGGAGTTGCTTTGCATATAGTCTCTCCGAATCGATTAAGGGTATTAATTTATCACGACATTCCTTCTGAAGAAGAAGGTGCTTTTAGAAAACAAATGCATTCGTTAAAAAAACATTGGAATATTATTACGCCTTCAGAGTTTGAGCAAATGATAACTGGAGGCAGTCAAATTAACGGAGATAATCTATTAATAACCTTTGATGATGGGTTTAGTAGTAATCGTATTGTTGCTGAAAATGTATTAAATCCTCTTGGCATTAAAGCAATATTTTTTGTTATATCAGATTTTGTTAAAATTAAAGATCGTGCTGAATCACATAAATTTATTGCTGACCATATTATCCCAGGTTCAAAAGTTTTAGATATCCCTAAGTCTTGGGGGAATATGCAATTAAAGGACTTATCCGCTTTAATAAAACAGGGGCACACAATTGGCTGGCATACTAAGCTACACAAACGTTTAAGCGAATGTTCTTCTAAAAATGAATTAGAGGATGAGTTAATTTTAAGTTCCGAAAATCTTTCACATCAACTAGGTATAGAAATTAATCATTTTGCCTATACTTTTGGTGATCTTGAAAGCTTTAGTGAAGCGGCTCATCTAGTTGCCAAACGTAAGTTTCGTTTTATTTATTCTGGATTACGTGGTAATAACATACAAAATATTTCACCGTTAGCCATTCGAAGAGATGCTGCCGCATATCAACTTCCTAATAATGAATATCGGGTTTTTAATAATAGACTATTAGATTCCTTTTTAGGTGGGTTTGCAGATTTTCGTTATAAATTATCAAAAAAAATATTGGATTCATGGTGTAGGGAATCCTAAATGCTTAATTTTACTAATGCACCATTACCAAGTTGGATGCAATTTGCAAAAGTGCTCTTCATAAAGGCTACTGATACTCAAATAATCAAACCTTGGTTACAAAATGACGAGCAGCATTTTTGGTTTTCTCGATCAGCTTGGTCTCTATATGCAATAGCGTTATTTAGAATTAAGTTTTTTGGACAAGATAATATTCAAGTATGGGTTCCTGGTTTTTTTTGTAATGCTTCTTTATCACTATTACGTGACTTGGGGGTTGAATTGCAATTCTATCCGTTATTATTAGATGGCAAACCTGATATGGATAGATGCAAACAGATGTTAGAACAAAGTTCTCCTGATTTAATTTTGTTTGTGAATTTTTTTGGAGAAATGTTTGATGCTAAAGACTTGGCAAGTTTTGCGAAAAATAATAATGCATGGCTTATTGAAGACTGTGCTCATTGCCTTAAACCAGAAAACGGTATTGGTTTGACAGGTGATTTTGTATTATATAGCCCTCACAAGTTTCTTGCTTTACCTGATGGAGCACTATTGTTAATTCGTAGTGATGGACCATCAAATTTAACAAAGGTTGAATTTGATGATGTATATAATAAATTATTGCTTAAGGAAAAATCATTTTTCCTTACAAGTGTTAAATGGTTGATTAAACGTTTTATACAAAAATTAGGTATTCGTAGAATGGTTAATTTCATATCATATCAACATGATGATATAAAAACAAACTCATCGTGGTTACCTGGACCAAAAATGAGTACTTTAGCGAAGTCCTTTTTGTATTTAATGATTCCAGAATTAGAAAACGAAGCGAGAAATAGAAAGCGTAATGCTCTAGAGTGGAAGTCTGAGCTGTTGAGTCATTATTGTCTTAAGCAAGATGTTAAAGCTTTATTTAGAAAAAACACTCCTTATTTAGCAGGTTTTCAGGTCGAAACAAAAGCGCAAGCAAAAAAAATATTTGACCAATTACAAAATGCTAATGTGCCAGTAACTACATGGCCAGATTTGTCACCAGAAGTACTTCATGATATGCCAGGGCAAAATATATCCATTGAAAGACGATATACAAGGTTTTATTTGCCAGTTCATTCATCAGTTGAACCAAAAAAAATTAGGGAGACTATACGTTGTATACAGTAAAAGAAGTCGGGATTTCAGAGTGGGATAGTTATATTGATAAGTGTCAAAAGATCAATATGTTACAGTCATGGCAGTATGGAGATGCGAAGCAACAAAGTAGTAGATGGAAAGCAATACGTTTCAAAGTTTTAAATGATAAAAGAGAAGTAATTGCTATAATGCAATTACTTTCTATGGCATTACCAATTATTGGTGGTGTAGCAAGAATGAATCGAGGCCCACTTTTGATAGGCGATGTTGATCTTTCTTTGTCAGAAAAAATAGCTGCAAATATTATAGCGGCTCTAATACAGGAATCTAAAAAAAGACGCTGGTGGCTAATACAGATTGCTCCGGAAATGAAAGACACTGAAAACGCTAGTAAATATCTGAGTGATTTAGGGTTAATAAAACAAGATGTAGCTCCATCAGCATCAGGCTTAGTATTACTTGAGCCTGACGAAGAATCTTTAATAATGGGATTTAAAGGGAAGTGGAGAAATTGTTTACGCAAAGGACAAAAGCTTGGTGTATCGATTACTATAAAAGAAGGTGATAGCTCTGATCTATCAATATTATTAAAGTCTTATCAGCAACTACAAAATGCTAAAGGTTTCTCTGGGTTGCCGGACAACTTGATTTCTGCTTTAGCTAAACAGTCAGGTAATAAATGGCAATTTACATTATACATTGCTATTGATAAATCTTTAACTGAGCTAGATAAAACTGTAGGAATGTTAGTTGGAATAAGACATGGAGATACAGCAACCTATATAATTGGTTCATCAAATGATACTGGTAGGAAATTACAAGCTAACTACACCTTGCTCTGGAAGGCTATATTGCATTCTAAAGAAATTGGTTGTAAATGGTTTGATATTGGCGGTTTAAATGCGACAACTCCAAGTGGAATTGCACATTTTAAGAAAGGCGTGAATTCAGAAATATATAGCTTGATAGGAGAGTGGCGAATGTTCATATTTCCATGGACAAAAAACCAATAAATTTAAACCACTACTACGAAGTATATAATGTATATAATTTATATGTTGTACATTTTCTACAATAGCCTCTAACGAGTTGATTTTTATAACTATTGCTGAAATTACTAATAATGTCATCGTGATTGTGTTGTTTTCGATATAAAGGCTTGAATGTTATGTACGATTTAGTTATTAATGCACCAAATGTACGTGCTGGTGGTGGCTTTGTATTATTGGAATCAATTTTAAAACATCTAGACAAAACAAACCTTCGATGTTTATTAATAGCTAATGAGCTAGTGCGTAAGAAGTTGGCAAGATTTAATAACATTGAAACTCACTATGTTTCTCATAGTATTTATGCGAGGTTAAAAAATGAACTATATATAAACAATATAGCTAAACAAGCAAAAAAAATTTTATTCTTTGGGAATGTACCTCCCGTTTTTAATCTTAAATGCGAAACTATTCTATACGTACAGAATGCTTATATAATTAACAATTACTCTTTAAATGGATTCTCTTTGAAGCAATATATTCGTTTGGTGATTGAGCGGTTATGGTTTAAGTTTTTTTATAATAATGTCGATCGCTTTGTTGTTCAAACACAATCAATGAAAAACCTTTTACAGAGTAAGATTGAAAGAAATGTTGAATTACTTCCGTTTTCAGATTTTGCTTATATTGAAACAAGTTCTGTGGTTAATGTTGATTTTTTATATCCATCAAGTGGAGAGCCACATAAAAATCATAAAAATTTAATTGAGGCTTGGGTGCTTTTAGCAAAAAAAGGTTTTTTCCCTGAGCTCCATCTCACATTAGATGAAACCAATCACCAAAATTTATTGCTATGGTTAAATGATAAAGTTACTCATCACTCACTAAAAATTAAAAATATTGGACATTTGAAATCACACTCAGAAATGCTGTGTCGTATTAAATATTCAAAATGTTTGATTTTCCCATCATTGCTTGAATCTTTTGGTTTACCCCTTATCGAAGCAGAGTATTTCAGTACTCCAATATTAGCTCCAGAACTAGATTATGTAAGGGATGTTGTTAAGCCGCATCAAACTTTTGATGCTCAGTCTCCAGTTTCCATATGTTCTGCTGTATTACGTTTTTTGAATAAAGAGGAAAATAATAGTATTTTACAGCCTGAACAGTTTATTAATAAAGTTATGATGTAAATGTTAAACCTGTTGAGTTTAAGTTAAGGTGTTACTTTTAATTTCGTTATGAAAATCATATAAATAGGTATTTTGATTGAATATTCTTATTGTAAGTCAATATTTTTGGCCTGAAAATTTTCGTATTAATGATGTGGTTAAAACATTAACAGAAAAAGGTCATATAGTTGATGTATTAACGGGTAAGCCAAATTATCCTGATGGGGATATATTTTCAGATTATTCCGTATGGGGAACTTCTAAACAAGTGTGGAATAACTCAACATTATATCGCATACCTTTAATTCCGAGAGGTAAAAAAAGTACATTAAGATTAATAGCTAATTATTTATCATTTGTTATTTTCGGTGTTTTATTAGGCCCTTGGTTATTAAGAAAGAAACGTTATGATGTGATTTTTGTCTATGGCGTTTCTCCTATTTTAAAGGCAATTCCAGCAATTTTTCTTTCATGGTTTAAAAAATGCCCATCTGTAATATGGGTTCAGGATCTTTGGCCAGAAAGTTTAGAAGCTACTGGGTATGTTCAGAATAAACATATATTAGGAGTTGTGGGTAGTTTGGTGCGTTGGATTTATCGTCATGTTGATCTGCTACTTGTTCAATCGCATGCTTTTGTAAAACAAGTTTCACAGATGTCAGCAAATATACCTGTGTTGTATTACCCAAATTCAGTTGATACATCATTCTCCAAACCTGCAAATATTTTAGTGCCTGAAAGTTCAATTCTTGATAATGGCTTTTCTATTTTATTTGCAGGAAATGTTGGAACTGCTCAGGCAGTTGAGACTATAGTTGAAGCTGCTAATTTGCTAAAAGAATATCAAGATATAAATTTTGTAATACTTGGTAGTGGTAGTCGTTTGGAATGGATGAAAGAGCAGGTAATACAACGACAACTTAAAAACTTACATCTTCTCGGACGTTTTCCGGTAGAAACAATGCCTACTTTCATGCAAAAGGCCTCTTCGTTATTGGTTAGTCTTACTGAACAGCCTATATTTACTATGACAGTTCCAAATAAGGTGCAGGCATACATGGCATCAGGTAAACCAATTTTGGCATGTTTAAATGGAGAAGGCGCAAGAGTCGTAACTGAGGCAAAAGCAGGGATATCTATATCAGCTGAGGATGCTCATGGTTTAGCTGATGCTATTTTGAAGTTATATCAAATGTCTGATCAACAAAGAGATGAAATTGGTGAAAATGGACGTTGTTATTACAAGACTCACTATGATCATGAAATGTTAGTTGAACAATTAATTGAGCATTTTAAAAATGCTTCAGATTTATATAAGAGGTCAAAATGAAGGTTTTAGTTATTGGTGCAAGTGGAATGATAGGGAGCACAATATTCCGAGTTATTGCTGAGAACAAAGATTGGTCTATATATGGTACTATACGTTCAGAGTCAGCAAAACAATTCTTTATGCCAGAAATAAGAGAAAACCTTCTAGCGAATATTGATGTTATAAATCATGATTCTTTAATCAATGTTTTTGGCAAGGTTTGTCCTGACGTTGTTATTAATTGTGCCGGGCTAACGAAACATATAACGGGTTCTAATGATCCAGTAAACGCCATGCCTATAAATGCATTAATGCCACATAGGCTCGCAGAGTTGTGTAAATTACTTAATGCACGATTGATACATATTAGTACTGATTGTGTTTATTCAGGGAAAAAGGGGAATTACCTGGAGTCTGAACCAGCAGATTCAATGGATGTTTATGGCCAGTCAAAGTTGCTCGGTGAAGTAGATTATCCTCATGCTGTGACATTACGTACCTCAACAATTGGACATGAATTTTCAACTAAACATGGTTTATTAGAATGGTTTTTATCACAAGAAGGTGAATGTAACGGGTTTCTACGAGCAATATTTTCTGGATTACCTACAATTGTCCTTGCACAAATAATTCGTGATATAGTCATTCCGAATAATGATTTACGAGGCTTATATCATGTTGCAGGACAGCCAATATCTAAATATGACCTGTTAAAATTAATAGCTGAAGTTTACGGTAAATCAATTAAGATTATAAAAGATGAAAACTTTACTATCGATCGTTCATTAAACTCAGATAAATTTAAGACTGCAACAGGTTATACGCCTTCTGCATGGCCAGAGTTAATAAGATTAATGCATTCATACCAATAGCCCAGGAAAGAAAATGTTTAAAGATAAAGTATTAATGATTACAGGTGGAACAGGTTCCTTTGGTAAAACTGTGTTAAAGAGATTTTTAGATACTGATGTTAAGGAAATTCGTGTTTTTAGTCGAGATGAAAAAAAACAAGAAGATATGAGGATTGCCTTTAATAATGATAAATTAAAGTTTTATATTGGCGACGTAAGAGATTTTAATAGTGTCATGGAATCAATGCGTGGAGTAGATTATATTTTTCACGCAGCAGCTCTGAAACAAGTACCATCTTGTGAATTTTATCCAATGGAATCAGTTAAAACGAATATTATTGGTGCTGAAAATGTTGTTAATGCTGCTATTGCTTGTAATGTTAAACGTGCTGTTTTTTTAAGTACTGATAAAGCGGTATATCCTGTTAATGCAATGGGTATATCAAAAGCGATGATGGAAAAGTTGGTGATCGCGAAATCACGTATGATTTCTGAAGGTGGTCCAATTCTTTGTTCTACGCGTTATGGTAATGTGATGGCATCTCGTGGTTCTGTAATACCACTATTTATTAAACAATTAAAAAATGGGTTACCTTTAACGGTTACTGATCCTTTAATGACTCGATTTTTAATGTCATTAGAAGATTCTGTAGATCTTGTTATACGTGCATTTGAAGATGCAAAGCAAGGTGATATTTTTGTGCAAAAAGCACCTGCATCTACTGTTGAAGACTTAGCGAGTGCACTTAAAGAATTATTTAATAAAGGTAACGAAACTAAAATAATTGGTACACGGCATGGTGAAAAATTATTTGAAACCTTAGTATCGCGTGAAGAGATGGCTAAGATTGATGATCTTGGTCGATACTACCGTATACCAGTCGATGATAGAGATCTTAATTATAATAAATATTTTATAGAAGGTAATTTACAGGAAAGTGTGATTGATGATTACACATCACATAATACCGAACGCCTTTCTACTGAAGAAGTAAAAAAATTACTATTAACTCTAGACTATATTAATGGAGAACTTAATGCTTAAGGTAATGACCATTGTTGGAACACGTCCAGAATTAATAAAAATGAGCCGTGTTATTGCAGAATTAAATGAACAAGTAAATCATATATTAGTACATTCAGGACAAAATTTTGATTATGAACTAAATCAATTATTTTTTGATGAAATGGAAATTCGTAAACCGGATTATTTTCTTGAAGCTGTTGGTGGAAATGCTGCGCAAACAATAGCAAAAGTAATTGAGAATAGTGATGAGGTCATGGCAAAGGAACAACCTGATGCTATTTTACTTTATGGTGATACCAATACATGTCTTGCTGTCATCGCGGCAAAAAGACGAAAAATACCGGTTTTTCATATGGAAGCAGGTAACAGATGTTTTGATCAACGAGTCCCTGAAGAATTAAATAGAAAAGTTTTAGACCATCTTAGTGATATTAATATGGTGTTAACTGAACACGCACGTCAATATCTTCTAGCAGAGGGTATACGTCCTGAAACAATAATAAAAACAGGCTCTCATATGGAAGAAGTATTAGACTTCTACATGCCAAAAGTTGAGAAGTCAGAAGTTTTAAAAAAAATGAAGCTTGAAAGTGGGAAGTATTTTATTGTAAGTGCGCATCGTGAAGAAAATGTGGATGATCAATCTAATTTAAAAGATTTACTTGATACTTTTAATGCTTTAACTGAAAAATATAACATGCCCGTTATTATTTCAATGCATCCTCGAACTAAAAAGAGAATTGATGAACTAGGGTACGTCAGCGATAATCCGTTGGTGCAATTTATGAAGCCATTTGGTTTGATGGATTACTTGAAACTTCAAATGGAAGCATATTGCGTTGTTTCTGATAGTGGAACAATTACAGAAGAAGCATCTCTTTTAAATCTTCCTGCAGTAACAATTAGAAATGCCCATGAACGTCCTGAAGGGATGGATCAAGGCACAGTCGTTATGTGTGGCTTAAAAAAAGAACGGGTTCTAGAAGCTGTAAAAGTAGTGGTTTCGCACCACTCAAAAGAAAAACGGACTTTCCCTATTATTCCTGATTACCAAGGTGGGGCTGTTTCCAAACAAATCGTAAGAATAGTTATAAGTTATGTTGATTATATCAACAGAACTGTTTGGTCAAAAAATCAAGTATAAATTGAATATATTTAAGTGAACCTACTAATAACAGGTGCAACTGGTTTTGTAGGAGGACGTATTATTGAGTTGTTTAGGTTTGGTGTTTCGCCAAATAAATTATTTGATTATTTATATGCTGAAAAGCCTATTTTGTATGCGATTGAATCAGGAAAATACTTGCCTGCTGAAGATCCTAAAGCTATTGCAGGTGCCATATTGAAACTAAAAACCTTATCACCAGAAGAGCATAATAAAATGGGGCAGAACGGTCATGAGTATGCCCTGAAAAATCATGACTACGCAAAACTTTCGGTAAAGCTCGCCAACGTTTTAATGGGTGAAAAATGAAACGAGTTTTTGATTTATTTTTTGGCGTAATATTATTTTTATCGTTGGTTATTATAATGCTATTCATTGCTATTGTAATTCGATTAACATCAAAAGGCCCTTCACTATATTGGTCTGACAGGGTTGGTA
>Ga0209816_1001532_pt1 | contig 17185 bp, 17 predicted proteins | sample CoawatmetaG01DNA_FD_187509 | JGI IMG/M metagenome (GOLD analysis project Ga0209816, IMG submission 187509) | Marine microbial communities from the West Antarctic Peninsula - Coastal water metaG017-DNA (SPAdes) (version 2) | ecosystem: Environmental > Aquatic > Marine > Coastal ... | reverse complement strand
AATATAGGATTCAAAGATCATAATATTATCAATTTTCCTAATGAGGTTGGGGGTAGATACTCTATGTGGTCTCCAATTTCCTTACCGGCAATATTAGAACTAGGAGATAAATTTATAGATTTTTTAAAAGGAGGTGCTGAGGCGGATAGTCAGCTACTTTCAGATAGTAGGTATCAAGATTTTATAAAAACGCTATCATTTAGTGATATCTGGTATAACAATTTTTTAAACAAAGGCACCAGAGTATTATTAATGTATAGCTGGAAAATGCGCTTCTTCAAGGATTACGCTCAGCAACTTGAGATGGAATCCATAGGCAAGCAGCCAAATATTAAATCGATCTTTAAGAAAACAGGTCAGGTTGTTTTTGGTGGGTTTGGTTCTACAGCCCAACACTCATACTTTCAGCTACTTCATCAAGGCACTGCATCTGCGTGTGCAGATATCTTCACAATTAATAGTTATCAGGAAAGTAATAAACTTTTATTTGCTCAATCCCAAGCTCAGTCAAATCTTTTGGCGAATGGCGCTGACACTGACCTTCAAGATTTTGAGAAAGTGAATGGGAATATTCCAACCAATCTCTTTTCACTAAAATCATTAAATCCTCACAACTTGGGCTATCTAATAGCAACATGGGAGCATAGGACGTTTATAACCTCGCAAATGCTTGAAATAAACCCTTTTGATCAATACGGAGTTAGCGCAGGCAAGATATTTACAAAAAAATATCTTGAAGAAAATGGCGGTTGATCTAACAAAAGTTCCAAATACTCCAGGCGTATATAAATTTTTTAGTAATTATGAAATCATTTATATTGGCAAAGCTAAGAACCTAAAAAAAAGAGTATCAAGCTACTTTGGCAATTCTTTCAAGGACAGAAAAACTGCCCAGATAAAATCTTTAACTGACAACATAGAAACCTTTACGACTAAAAATGAAGTTGAAGCTCTTTTACTAGAGCAAATGCTCATTAAAGAAAATAAACCAAAATTTAATATTTTGTTAAGAGATGATAAGACTTATCCATATATTTATTTTTCGCTTGATCACAAATACCCTGGTATTTACTCTAAGAGAACAAAACAAGCAGTTGATATTAAATATTTTGGACCTTTCATAAGCTCGGAGGCAGTCAAAAAATCTATCAAGGAAATTCAAAAAGTTTTTCAGATTAGAAATTGTAGTGATTCCACCTTTGCTAGTAGATCAAGGCCTTGTATTGAATTCCAAATGAAGAGATGCTCAGCACCATGTGTTGATAAGATAAAAAATACTGACTACTTTGAAGATATAGCAAGTGCAAAATCATATCTATCATCAACAGACTCTCTTACTGTGGATAGGTTAAAGGATGAGATAGATAAAGCTGTTACAAAATTAGACTTTGAAAAAGCAGCAGATATAAGAGATAGATTAAAAAGATTAAATATCTTGAGAGAAGAACAATCTGTAGTTACTTTAGCTAAGGATGTAGACATATTTTCTGTCCACGACCAAGATACCTATTTAGGTATTTGTATTATTGTAGTTAGAAAGGGAAAAATACGAGGAACTAAGACACATCTAGTCAAACAGGCGCACTTTGAATCTATAGAAGATGTATACCACAGCGCAATATTAAATTTTTATGATCATCAATCAGATATACCTAATAATATCCTTTGCTCTCACTCCTTAGAATCGAAGCTTATTTTAAAGAAAGTACTCAAGAAAAAATTTAATAAAAATATAAATATAAATCACACGCCGAGTAAATCTATTAAGCCTATATATAATCTATGTAAGATAAATGCTAAGCAGGTTATCCAAAACCATATAAGCAAGGAGGAGAAGTACTCTCTATCCTTCAATGATCTCAAGGAGGCTATGGGTATAAAAGGCAATTTTAATAAAATAGAAGCATATGACGTAAGTCATATTTCTGGAGATCATGCTGTTGCATCATGCATTGTTTTTTCTAAGCACGGACCTCAAAAAAAAGAGTACAGATTATTTAATATTCCAAAAAATTTATCTGGCAATGATGTTGGTTCCTTGGAGCACGTTCTATCAAGAAGAATTAAATATTATGAAGATGAAAGTATTAAACCTAATTTAATATTAATCGATGGCGGTAAAGGCCAGCTAAAATATAGTCAGTCAGTTATAAGTAAATCTAATCATAAGGATATAAAAGTTATATCTATCGTTAAGGGCTTTAATAGAATAAGAGCAACTGAAACAATACTTTCTTTAGATGGAATAATTGAGCTAGATAAATATTCAAAAGCATATTTATTGCTTCAAGAGATGAGGGATGAGTCTCATAGATTTGCTATTACTGCACAGAGAAAGAAGAAGCTTGGCAGTACTAAAAAATCTCAATTAGATAATATTGAAGGCATCGGAGATGTCTTAAAGAAAAGATTAATTACTAATTTTAAAAGTATTAAAAACATTAAAGGAGCAAGTAAAGAAGAATTAATGACTGTTAAGGGTATTAATGCCAAAATAGCAGCATTAATCAAAAAAGAATTAAATCAATGATAACTTTTATTAACTTATTAACATTTTCAAGAATTGCACTTGGAGCAGTTATTTTTTTGTTATTAATGTCATCTAATGGTTATTCACTGGCGCTCATTTTATTTTGTATGGCCAGCATTACAGACTATTTTGATGGTTATTTGGCCAGAAAGTACGATGCTGTTTCAGAGTTAGGAGAGATCCTAGATCCCATAGCAGACAAAATCCTAATTATTTTTGTTTTATTTGGTTTAGCTGTAAATTTAGATAGCTACCTTATAGCCTTTTTAGGCGCTTTAATTATCACAAGAGAGATCTGGGTTGGTGCTCTTAGAGATTTGAATGCTAGAAATAATAGAAGTGATGCAACTAAAGTAACTTTTTTAGCAAAAATCAAAACAACAATGCAGTTATTTACTATTAGTATTTATTTACTAGCTCTTGCTATCAATAATATGCTTTTAATCGTAATTGGAGATATCTTTTTATTTATTTCTCTATTTATAACTTTATATACTGGCTTTATTTACACAGCAAAATCTTTTGAAGTAGATGGGTCCTAATAAAATTAATTACAATATCTATATATTAGGGCTTGGATAATAAGGCCTTCTATTTGTAACTAGATCTTTGTTAATAATCTTCGATGTGGTTATTTTTGATTATAAAAAAACTATAATTATTTAGATATGCATATACAATTATATCTATAAATATAATAGGAATATTATGAAAGTAATAATAGTTAGCGGTGGTTTTGATCCGATACATTCAGGTCATATAGCTTATTTTAATTCAGCAAAAGAACTCGGTGATAAACTTGTCGTTGCTCTAAATAGTGATGGCTGGCTTATCAATAAAAAAGGAAATTTTTTTATGCCTTTCGATGAGCGTAAGGCAATAATAGAAAATTTATCATCTGTAGACTCTGTAATTAATTTTGATGACGATGAGAAGGGAACTGCTACTAATGCATTAATAAAGGTTAAAGAAATATACCCAAATGATGATATAGCTTTTGCAAATGGCGGCGATAGAAGTGAAGGCAATATTCCAGAAATGTCGGTAGACGGTATTGAATTTTTATTTAGTGTTGGAGGGGATGATAAAAAAAATTCATCTTCATGGATTCTTAAAAAGTGGCAGTATTATCATGAAGAAAGATTGTGGGGGTCATTCTATAATTTATTCGAACAGGAACAGGTTAAAGTAAAAGAATTAATAGTTGAGTCAGGCAAGGGCATGAGTTTTCAAAAGCATTTTAAAAGACATGAAATATGGTTGGTTATTAAGGGATCATGCATAGTTAATTACAGTAAAGCAGATCCAAATAATAAAGAGAATATTCATCTCAATAAATTTGATCATTATTTAGTTCCACTAGGAGAATGGCATCAAATAACCAATCCTTTTAATGAAACATGTCATTTAATTGAAATCCAATATGGTGAGGAGTGTGTTGAGGATGATATTGAAAGAACCGAGTATTATTCAGGTTAGACTTTTAAAAGTTTTAATCTGCTATACAATGCCATATGTTAAATCATGGCTGGATGGCAGAGTGGTTATGCACCGGCCTGCAAAGCCGTTAACTCCGGTTCGATTCCGGATTCAGCCTCCAATATTTATTTAAAGACATTTAAATATTTAAAAGTATAATACAGCCAAATTGGTATCAATTAATATGCCCGAGTGGTGGAATTGGTAGACACAAGGGACTTAAAATCCCTCGATAGAAATATCGTGCCGGTTCAAGTCCGGCCTCGGGTACCACTATAAGTATAATATGAATAAAGTAGTTGTTTTAGATCGGGATGGGACTCTTATAAAGCACATACCTTATTTGCATGATCCCTCTCAAGTATCTTTGCTCCCCGGTGTGAAAGCCGGAATACAAAACCTAATGAGAGATAATATAATAATTTATATTCACACAAATCAATCAGGAATTAATAGAGGTTATTTTAATTATAGCGAGGCTGTAAAATGCAATGAAGCCTTAATTGATCTTTTAGGTTTTGGCTCAAAGGTCTTTCAGTCAATATGCATTGCTCCAGAAATGCCAGATGAAGATTCATTGTATAGAAAACCATTACCCAATTTTGGTCTTGAAATACTAAAAGAAAACAATATCACAAAAGAGAAATTATTTTATATTGGTGACAGCTTGTGCGATCTTATGACAGCACATGAAATTGGATGCAAGGGCGTTGGGGTCAATACAGGTATAAAAAAACTAACGCAACAGATTAAAGGCAATGACTATTGTGGTAACTATCCGATTTTTGATTCGTTTTTAGAAGCAGTATCACATGTAACAAGTGACCAATGAATACTTATCTCTTGTATAATGAGTTTTTTTAAACTGTACTGCGTTAGTTATTAAATTATGAATATTATTAAATTATGAATATAAAAAATAAAATAATTGTTGCTGGATCTGAGGGCCTTCTCGGTCAGGTTTTATGTAAATCTTTAAGCGAGGAATATGATGTTATTCCTCTTGATATTAAAAATGGCCATGACATTACAAATCAAGAAAAGATCCGAGATATTCTAAAAAACCATAAGAATGCATATGGGCTTGTTAATCTTTTTGCAATAAACCCTCAGCCAAATGAAATAAATTTAAAACCAGAAGAAATATCTTTAGATTCTCTTAGAGACTATATGGAGGTAAATGTAATTGCACTTTATTCAATATGCATAGAATTTTCAAAAATTTGCTGTGAAAATGCTTCTATAGTAAATTTTAGTTCCATTCATGGGGTGCTATCACCTAAACATTTCATATACGAAAATAACTTTGTAAAACATCCGGGGTATACAATTTCTAAATCTGCTGTTTTAGGACTATCAAAATACTTAGCAACATATTTTTCCTCTTCTATTAGAGTCAATACTATTATTTCTGGAGGCGTTGAGAATAAGCAATCAGATGTCTTTATAAAAAATTATTCTCAAATGACACCTTTAAATAGAATGATGGATAAATCAGAAATAAGTTCATCAGTAAAATACTTACTTTCCAAAGATTCTTCTTATGTTACAGGATCTGAGGTTGTCGTAGATGGAGGATGGACATCATGGTAAAGCTAATAGCTGAACTTGGTATTAATCATAAGGGCGAATTAAGTATAGCTAAAGATTTAATAAATGAAGCAAAGGAATCTAATTGCTGGGGTATAAAATTTCAATATAGGAAGATAGAAACCTTTTACGCCACTGCTCAAGAAATTGGAGATGAGATTCTCTTGGATGAAATCATTAAAACTAAACTATCAATTCATGAGCTAATGGAGTTATCAGATTTTGCTAGAGATTTAGGGCTTAAGGTTGGAATAAGTTTTTTTCGAATTGAAGATTTTAATTATTTATCTGAATACTTGGATTACTTTGATTTCTTCAAAGTGCCTTCAGCTGAAGCTATAAATATACCATTAATAGAAGCATTAACTTTAACTAAAAAAACAGTGATGGTTAGTCTAGGCGGGCATTATATAGAACAGATTATCGACGCATATAAATATCTTAATAAAGATCAGTTAGTTGTTTTTCATTGTGTTGCTAACTATCCTGCAAAAATTGGTTCCCAAAATTTATTATTTCTTAACAAACTAAAAGATATAGGATTTAAAAATATTGGATATTCAAGCCATGATGAAGATTATGAAGTATGTTTTCTTGCTGCATCAATGGGAGCTGATTATATTGAAAGACATTTAACAAAAAATATTAAAGGCGATGGCCTAGACGATTCTTCAAGTTCAGAGGCTGGAGCATTTCAAAGGTTAGGCAAAGTTTTAAATAATATTGATTTAATAATGGGCGATGAATTAAGAATTCCTAATCAAGGTGAAAAGCTAAATATGCAAAACCTTGGAACATCTTTATACGCAAAAAATAATATTACCAAAGGATCTTATTTAAGTTTTGATGACTTAATAATTCAGGCTCCAAGAAAAGGAATATCAGTTGGTGAGTTCCTTCTAGATTATAAAGACAAGAAAGTCACAAGAGACATAGAATCAGCAGACCCAATTCAAGCCCTTGATTTTGAAGAGGCAGAAGAAGAATTAACACCAGACATTCTTTCCTTTGCTTCTAAGAATAAAATTGCTCTACCAATTAGATTATATGACTATGAGTTTTATTTTAAAAATCTAAATACAAATTTTTTTGAATTTCATTTATCTTACGGAGAAGTTCTATCTGATAAATTATTTGAACTATTAAAATCTAATGAATTACAAGGAAAAAACTTTTCGATTCATCTTCCTGATTATATTCATAGTAATAGAATTATAGACCCAACATCTGACGATATTGATATAAGAAAAGAGAGCATAGACTTAATTTCAAGAGTCATAGATTTTTCTAACAAGCTTGAAGATATATCTGGAAATATAGTCCCAATAGTGGGTAGTTTTTCTGAATCAAGATCTAATAGCAAAAGAGAGAATTTAGATAGAATATTTAATTTCCTAGATACGTCCCAGGGTGGTTCTGGCAAGATACTTCCCCAATGGCTCCCAGTATATGCATGGTATTTTGGAGGATCTGCAAAACTAGATATATTTAATTCTCCAGATGATATTGATTATATTGAAGAATATAATCGAAAAATTTGCTTAGATATTTGCCATTTAGTATTATCTGCAAATTATTATAACTGCGACCCAATGGATTGGTATGACCGTTTAAAGAAATATTCTAGCCATATTCATATTGCAGATGGCGTTGGCGTTGATGGAGAGGGACTTCAGCTCGGTGAGGGACAAATAAAAAAATATAAACAATTTTTGGAGATTGATGCAATGAAGGTTTTAGAGGTTTGGCAAGGTCATCATAATCATGGTAATGGGTTTATTAAAGCAATAAGGTATTTATATAATGAAAAATAAAGTATTAATTACAGGCATCACAGGTCAAGATGGATCATATCTAGCCGAACATCTAATTAAAAATGGATATGAGGTTTATGGAGCTATAAGACGGGGGAGTACATATAAGTTTGGAAGATTGGATTTTTTAGGAATAATTGATAAAGTAAATATAGTCTCGCTTGAAATCACAGAGTTTAGTAATGTTTTTAACGTACTGAGAGATCTAAAGCCTGATTATGTATATAACCTAGCCGCGCAAAGTTTTGTTGAGGAAAGTTTTAGACATCCGGCACTTACATCTGATATTAACTATATGGGAGTTCTTAATTTTCTTGAGGCAATAAGAATACTTGGACTAGATTGTTCTTTTTATCAAGCCTCTACCTCTGAAATGTTTGGTGATGTTATGGAAAAACCACAAAGCGAAAAAACTCCATTCAATCCAATGAGCCCTTATGGGGTTTCTAAATGCGCCGCTCATCATTTGGTTAAAAATTATAGGGTTGCATATGGTATGAGGTGCTCGTCAGGTATTCTTTTTAACCATGAATCACCATTAAGAGGAAGGGAGTTTGTAACTAGAAAAATTAGTTATCAAATGGCTGAAATGAAGAGAGGTAGAGAAAATCCAATTCAATTAGGAAATTTAAGCTCAGTTAGGGACTGGGGATATGCTCCAGATTTTATTCTCGCTATGGAGATGATAATAAATGCAAAAACCATGAATGATTTCGTTGTTGGAACAAATGAAATAGCAACAGTAAGGGATTTTTTTAATAAAAGCGCAGAAGTAGCAGGCTATAATCCAATATTTGAAGGCGAAGGCATTGATGAAAAGTGCATTGATGTAAAATCTGGCAAAGTTCTATGCGAAGTGAATAAAGCTTATTTTAGACCATCTGATGTAATATATCTTAGGGGTGATTATTCAGCAATAAAAGAATCACTTGGATGGAGTCCTGATTCGCTATGGGCGGAGATTGCAGAAAAAATGACTATTTCTGATATAGATTCTAATGAATTAAAATCTAAGTATGGAATATAGTAAAGAGGTATTGGCAATTATTCCTGCAAGAGGGGGCTCTAAAGGAATCAAGAATAAAAATATTACTAACTTAAATGGCTCATCATTAATATCATATAGCATTAAAGCGGCGTTAGAATCTAAGTTAATCTCAAGAGTTATTTGCTCGACTGATTCAGAAATAATTGCTGAAGAAGCTATTAAGTATGGCGCAGAAGTGCCTTTTTTAAGACCAGATCAGATATCTCAAGACAACTCTTCGGATATAGAGTATTTTAATCATGCTATTGAGTGGCTTAAAATTAACGAATCATATAAACCTAAATTATTAGTTCAATTAAGACCTACCTCTCCTCTTCGTAACTTAGAAATGATAGATGAGGCAATACAAATTATGATCGAAGATGGCTCTTATGATAGCTTGAGAGCAGTTAGTAAGCCCGATCATACTCCTTATAAGATGTGGAAATTAGTTAAAAGAAATGAAATGAAACCTTTATTAAAATTAACTGGTAATAAAGAGCCTTACAATACAAATAGACAGAATTTACCTGAGGTATATGCCCAAACTGGTTCAATAGATATAACCAGACCAGAAACACTAGAAAAATATAAAAGTATGACTGGTAAAAAAATATATCCATTCATAATGGACGAAAGGTACTTTATAGATATTGATAATATTGAATCTTTAGAGCTTGCAGAAATTAGAATGAAAAGACTAAATTGTATTAAGTTTAACTAGTGAAAATCTTAATATGCGGAGTTGGATCTATTGGTGAAAGGCATATTAACAATCTATTAAGCCTGGGGCACACTGATATTATTTTATATAGAACTTCAAATTCGGAGCTAAGATCTTTATCTAGAGATTTTGAAGTTTACGACTCTCTTGATGAGGCCTTATCTCAAAAACCAGCTATAGCTTTTATTACAAACCCAACCTCACTCCATCTCATCACTGCAATAAAGTGCGCCTCAGCTGGATGTAATTTATTTGTAGAAAAGCCTCTATCGCATAATATTAAAAATGTTGATACTTTAAATCAAATTTTAATAAAAAAAGATTTAGTTTGCATGACTGGTTTTATGTATAGATATCATCCGTTAATAAAAAAAATGAAAGAAATTATCACTTCTAAAACACTTGGAGATCTTATTTGGATTAGATCTTCTTGGGGTGAATACCTTCCTGACTGGCATCCATGGGAGGATTATAGAACAGGTTATGCAGCTCAAGATAAATTAGGGGGCGGGCCTACTGCAACCTTAAGTCATGACCTTGATCTTGCAATATGGTTTTCAGGATCACAGGTCAAAAACTTTATTAATTATCAAAACTATAAATCAAAGCTTGAATTAGAAACAAGCCATGGCAATGATGTTTTGATAGAATTTATGAATGGAGTTACGGCAAATCTCCATATGGATTTTTTCCAAAAGCCATATCAAAAGGAATTTGAAATTGTTTTTAGTGAAGGCAAGCTAAAGTTTGAGTACTATAATAACAAATTAAACATACTTAAACATGACGGCAGTAACGATGAGTTTATATTAGAAAATTTTAATAGAAATGACATGTTTTTACTGGAGGTTAAAGATTTTCTTGATGCTATAATAAATAAAGAAAGTTCACCTATACCCATTAATGAATCATTGAAATCAATGCAAATAATAGATAATAAAAATGACAAATAAAACTTATGAAGAAATTGCTATAAATAGCTTAAAAGAGTCCTGTCTGGTGAAGGAAAAATTAATACTTAATTATGAGTATAAAAAAATTATCTTAATGGCAGAGACAATCTCAGAAGCTATAAAGAATGGAAATAAGCTATTGCTTTGTGGTAATGGAGGTTCTGCTGCAGATGCCCAGCATTTAGCTGCTGAATTATTAGTAAGACTGAAGTCTACTAATAACAGAGAAGGTATTCCAGCCATAGCTCTTGCAATGGACTCGTCGACCTTAACCGCATGTGGAAATGACTTTGGATATGATATTTTATATGAAAGAATGGTCGAGACATTAGGTGTAGAGGGTGATGTGTTGCTTGGCATCACAACTTCTGGAAAGTCAAAAAATATTAACTTAGCACTTGTTGCAGCAAAAAATAAAGGCATTATTCCATTCAGTTTTCTTGGATCAGGAGGAGGCTCTTCAAAAGATATTTGTGATGAGTATTTTCTTGTTCCCAGCGACGATACCGCTAGGATTCAAGAAAGCCATATCACAGCTGGACATATTCTCATGGAGTTGATTGAAGAAAATCTATTAGAGTCCAAATTTATTTCTTTAAAATAGTATAATTATGAAATGGAACCTATAAAAATGAAAAATAAAAATAAAAGTTTGTTTGAAGACTCTGCTTTCTTGGAAGTAAAATATTCCAATAAAAGAGCTGCTCCTTCAAAATACCCCAATCAATTAGCAAATTATGTAAGTAGTGAATATTACAAAAATACTGGCTCTCTTTTAGATATAGGTTGCGGTAAAGGAGATATGATTAGAGCTTTTAGTGAAAGGGGGTTTGCTTGCTCAGGAACTGATATTTCAAAATCTTCAGAGTCCTATATAGAAGGATTTCCTTTTCAAGCTGCTAATATTTTAGAAGAAGACCTTCCGTATGAAGATAATTCCTTTGATTTTGTATGGAGTAAATCTGTAATAGAGCATCTTTCAGATCCTATGAGACTTATTAAAGAGTCTCATAGGGTTTTAAAAGATGAGGGTAAAGCTATTATAATGGTTCCAAGCTGGATCCATAATAGTTGGGGGCCATTCTATGTAGATTTTTCTCATGTATCAGCGTTTACAAAAGTTTCACTAAAGGATGGGATGAAGATAGCCGGTTACGACGATATTAAAGTTTATCATTTTTATCAACTCCCACATGTCTGGAAAATGCCTTTTATGAAGCTATTCTGTAAATTTATTTCATTATTTCCAATACCTTACCAACCTTTTTACTATGATTCCTGGATTTCATTGCCAAGCTCAATAAATAAATATGTAAGATTCTCTAATGAAGTAATGTTATTGGCTGTTGGAACAAAAAAAATAAGAAAAAATGGATAATACTCCCATAAACCAAGATGAGATAAACCTTTATAACTTATTTTTAGCGTTCTGGAAGGCTAAGTATTTTATTTCTTTAATATCATTAATATTTGCAGTTATTGGTATTCTCTATGCCTTATCTCTCCCAAATATATATAAATCTGAGGCTACGTTAATGGATCCAGCTGCTAATACTTCTGGCAGTTCTAATTTAGCTAATATAGCAGACAGATACTCAGGTTTAGCAAGCATGGCAGGCATTTCACTTGGAGGAGGCTCGGCGACCCAGAAAGATGCATCTCTTGCGATGCTTGGGTCAAAAGATTTTTTTAGAAAGTATTATAGCGATAAGGAGTTATTAAAAGAGCTCGTTAGCTTTGATAGATACGATCCTGTAAGTAATAAAAGTCTATTTATTACAAAGGAAAACGAAAAAAAAGTTCCTAATTTTACAAATTCATACCATTCTTTTCATGAGCATTTTTCTTTTAATGAAGACATCAAGACAGGCTTAATTAGACTTTCTTTTGAACATAAATCTCCAGTTATTGCTCAAAAGTGGCTAGAAAAAATAATTTTTGACATTAATGCATACGTTAAGAAAAAAGAAGTTAAAAAAGCTGAAGCAACATATGCAATTTTAATGAATGAGATTTCAGGAATAACAAATCCTGATTTAAGCTTTATGATTTCAAAATTGGCTGAAAAGCAGATTCAGACCATAACTTTATCTAGGGTCACTGATGAGTTTGCATTTACAGTAATTGACTCACCCTACATTCCTGAAAATAAATTTAAACCATATAGGTCCTGGGTCGTAGCGCTAATAACCCTTCTTGGTTTTTTGCTATCATCCTTTATGGTGCTTTTTACTTACTATTTAGGGTTTTCAATTTCATTGAGTTTTTATCCATCATTTATAAATTTTAATTCTAATTAATTTTTTCTAAAATCATGCAAACAAAAAAAAATAATCAAACTAAGGTTGGAGTCATTGGATTGGGTTACGTTGGTCTTCCTTTGGCAATGCTGTTTCTAAAAAATAATGTTAAGACATATGGTTTTGATATTGATAAAACTAAAATTGATATGTTGCTTAATGGGCGTTCATATATCGGTCATATAAAATCTGATGAAATTAAAAGCATTGACAGCGAAATGTTCTATCCAACTATTGATTTTTCAAAATCTGCAGATTGTGATGCTTTAATTATATGTGTTCCTACGCCGCTCACTGAAAATAGGGAGCCTGACCTATCGTATGTTGAGGAAACTTTAATATCATTACGGCCTTACCTCAGAAAAGGACAAATGATTAGCCTTGAAAGCACAACCTACCCAGGAACAACTAGGGATATTTTAGTTAAATTTATCGAGGAAGAGGGCTTTATTGTTGGCGAAGATATATTTGTAGTCTATTCGCCAGAAAGAGAGGATCCAGGCAACAAAAACTTTGATGTATCAAATATACCAAAAATTATTAGCGGACATACTCTGAACTGTTTAGAAAAAGGCCAATTTATCTACGCAATGATTATAAAAAATATAGTTCCAGTTTCTTCCACGGAAGCTGCAGAAATGGCTAAGTTACTAGAGAATATTTATAGAGCCATTAATATAGGGCTAGTGAATGAAATGAAGATACTAGCAAATACGATGAACATAGATATTTTTGAGGTAATTGATGCGGCAGCTACTAAACCTTTTGGCTTTAATGCATTCTATCCTGGCCCTGGTATTGGCGGACACTGTATACCTATTGACCCTTTTTACCTTACATGGAAAGCAAGAGAATATGGAGTTAATACTAAGTTTATAGAACTGGCAGGCGAGTTTAATAGAGAAATGCCAAAGTATGTAGTTTCTAGAATTGTCGAAGGTTTAAATAAAAATAAAAAATGTATTAACGGAAGCAAGATATTAATCTTAGGTCTAGCATATAAGAAAAATATAGATGATCAGAGAGAATCTCCTAGTATTGATATTATGGAATTAGTAAGAAAAGACGGCGGTCTAATCGACTATGCCGATCCATATATTCCCCATTTTAAAAAAATGAGATCTCATTCATTTGAACTATCCTCTATTGTCCTGAACGCCGAAAATTTGGCAAAATACGATGCAGTGGTTCTTTCAACAGATCATGATGTCTTTGATTATGATTTAATAATCAACAATTCAAAGTTAGTTGTTGATTCAAGAGGTAAATATTCTACAGGAAAGTATAAAAAACTAATCTTCCAAAATCTTATTAAAGCATGATAGTAGTAACTGGTGGTGCAGGCTTTATTGGTTCAACACTTGTTAATTCTTTTAAAGATGAAGAAATTATTATAATAGACACTTTTTCTCATAACTCTCAAAAATATTATTTACCATACACCAATGGAAATATCAGGCTTGTTAATCTTAAAAATTGTGATTTAGTCTTAGATCAAAATAAAGACAAAATAAAATACTTTTATCATTTAGGAGCCAACTCTTCTACAGATCAGTCTGTTCTAGAAGAAACAATAAAACTAAATATTTCATGGTCTCAGCATTTCTGGGATTTCTGTACTTTAAATCAGATACCATTTATTTATGCATCTTCAGCTGCAACATATGGAGATGGTTCTTATGGTTTTTCAGATCAAACTTCATTGAAAGAGCTAAATGAAATTAAGTTAGAGGGATTTTATGGATGGTCAAAGATGTTTTTTGATTCCTTTGCAATTAATCAATCAACAAAAGGAATATGTCCTCCTAAATGGCATGGGTTAAAATTTTTTAATGTTTATGGTGAAAATGAAAAACACAAAGGATCACAAAGCTCTGTAATCCACCCCTTTCTTAAGCAAATCTCTGAACATAAAAAAGTATATCTTTTTAAATCATACAAGGAGGGGGTAATGGATGGAGAGCAGCAAAGAGATTTCGTTTCAGTAAATTACTGCATTGAGTTTATTAAAAATTTATCTAAGTTAGATTGCGAGAATGGTATCTATAATGTTGGTACCGGAAAGCCTAAAACTTTTCTAGAATTTTCTAAAGATATTATTGATTCAACTGGAGCTGAAGCTGATATAGAATTTATAGAAATGCCCGAATCCTTGAAACAACATTATCAATACTTCACTAGCTCGGAAAACATCAAATCAAAAGAGATCCATGCAAATATTTCTAAATTTGATTACAGGAAAGACTTAGATAATATAATAAATAATCTTCTAATTCGTAATGATAAAGGAAAGTAAAACAGTTATTTTAGTAAATCTATGGGGGCTGGGCGATTTAATAGCCACACTTTACTTAATAAAGATTAAGAAAAATTATAAATACCATATTATTACTCCTCAAAATAAGTCTGTTGTGGAGAATTTAATTGCATCTTTTGAAATAGAATCTTCCGTTACAGTTACTAACAGTACTAGCAGATATAAACTAGCTCTAGAGATAATTAAGTTTGTTTTTTCAAAAAAATTGATTATTTTTACCTCGCCTTTATCAGGAAGAAGTAGAGTATTTGCATCTTTTTTATCCCTTTTTTCAAAAAATATAATTCTCTCTAAAGAAAATGGAAATATATATGAAAATAATAAATATCTTAATATTTAATAGATCGTTATGAAAATTATCTTATGTCCTGGATCGGCAGAAAACCAGAAATTTAAAAGATGGCCTATCATTAAATTTAATCAATTAGGAAAAGAGCTTTTAGCCCTAGGTTATGATATTTCAATAGTTCTAGGCCCAGAAGAGGTATACCTATCTTCTAGCTTCTCAGAATTTAAGATTGAGCAATCCTTATCATTTCAGGATTTGAAGGTTAAAGGCCTCACATCTAATTTAGTTATTTGTAACGATTCTTTCTTACTTCATTTTTTCTCATTTATTGAAGTTAATATTTTGGCCTTGTATGGCCCAACAGACTCATCAAGGACCTTGCCGCCCAATGCATCTATGATAACTTCAAAGAAGCCATCCAGCACAAAACCTTGCTGGGGTACAAAAAACTATGGTGAATGCAGTCATGGGATATGTTCTTGCTTTGAAGGTCTTGAGGTCGAAGATGTTGTTAATAAAATCTCAAAAATATTAGATAACGCGAATATTTTTTAATAATCTACCTTTATAATATACATTTATCTATAGGATCATTAAATGGAATTAAATTTAGTCGGAGACTTTATGCTAGATGAGTATGAATTTTACTCAATTAGTCGCATTTCTCCTGAAGCTCCGGTACCTGTCTTAATATTTGATAAATATAATTTAGCCCTAGGAGGATCTGGAAACTTAGCTGGATGCCTTTCCTTGCTTGGTTTTAAGATTAATTTATTTGGAGTTTGCTCTTCAGAGTCATTCAGTGAGATAGAAAAATTATGTTTAGAATATAAGATAAATACAGATTTTCTCTTTAAAAAGGATGATATTGTCACCACAAGAAAGTTACGAATTTTAGGTGATAATCAGCAGATATGTAGAATTGATAAAGATAGCTTTCTCAATAAAAAAAATCTTGAAGATTTTGCAAAACATCTTAAAAAAAATATTAATAACGAATCTTTTATAGTTTTATCAGACTATGCAAAGGGAACCTCTGATATCTTCTTAGAAAATTCTGATATAAAGTCACCAAAATACATAGATCCAAAATACCCAGACTGGTCGCGCTATTATAATTGTGAATTTTTAAAGGCAAATGATATAGAATTCAATCAAGCATTAGTTTTTTCAAATTGTAAAGATGCCCATGAGCTAATTAAAAAATTTAATATTTCAAATCTCATAGTTACTAGAGGAGAGAAAGGCTGCTCTTTTTACTCAAATGATTTAACCATGCAAATAAAAGGCATACCGACTGAAGTAAAAGATGTTACAGGAGCAGGCGATTCTTTTATGGCCTCTTTTATATGGGCTAATGAATTTGGGTATGATATTGAAAATTCACTAAATTTTGCTAATGCTACAGCTGCCTGTTCAGTCAGTTACGTTGGATCATACACCCCAAACTATTTTGAAATCCTTGATCGCCTGAATAAAAATTTAGAATTAGATATTAATAAAGATATTTTTAAATATAAGAAAGTTTTGATTGGTGGCTGCTTTGACTGCCTGCATGCAGGTCATATTTTTCTTTTTAGTGAAGCTATTAGGCTTGCCAAGACAGTTATAATAGCGATAAATTCAGACAGTTCTGTATCTAAGCTAAAAGGTAAATCAAGACCCTTTCAAGATATTGAAACTAGGGTTTCCAATATTAAAAAACTTGGCATTGCAGCAAATATAGTAGTTTTTGATGAGGATTCTCCTATAAAAGTTCTTGAAGAAGCTAAGCCTGATGTATTTTTAAAGGGTGGCGACTATGATGGAGATGAAGATTTTGAAGATTTTAATTATTGTAAAGAGAACGATATTGACTTATATTTTGTCGCAACTAAAGAAGGCTTTAGCTCAACAAGGATAATAGATGAAATTAAGTAATAAATTTTTACCAGAGTACATCCAAAAAGTATTATTTATTTTAGGCAAGGATAGCAAAAAATTGCCATTAATGATTTTCCTGTTCCTCGGAATAGCCCTAATTGATCTCTTAGGACTTAGTTTAATAATACCGTTTATATCTGTAGTAATAGATCCATCCTTGATCATGGAATCAGATATATATATAAATAATATGGCTTTAGGACTTCCCAATGAAGCCAATACGTTAATTATATTAATAT
>Ga0209816_1001531_pt1 | contig 17190 bp, 12 predicted proteins | sample CoawatmetaG01DNA_FD_187509 | JGI IMG/M metagenome (GOLD analysis project Ga0209816, IMG submission 187509) | Marine microbial communities from the West Antarctic Peninsula - Coastal water metaG017-DNA (SPAdes) (version 2) | ecosystem: Environmental > Aquatic > Marine > Coastal ... | reverse complement strand
CTTAGGTCAAGACTATGGAAAACAGTTAGCTGCTTTAACGCAACTACCTATTGATACAAGTCAATTTGCACCTACAGTTGCTTCACAAGATCCTTATCAAACCGCAGCCTATGCACAAGCAACAGATGCAACAAAAGGTTTAGGTGCTTACCAACCTTTTTTAGATAAAGCTTCAACAGCAGCAGATGCTGCTACAGGATTAACAGGTGTTGGTGCAGGTACAGGAGCAGGTTCGATTGCTTCTTATATGTCACCTTATCAATCAGATGTTATAGACACAGCACTAACAGAGTTTGACAGACAAGCAGCAGCACAAAAAGCATCTCAAGCACAACAAGCATTAGGTATACCTGGTGCATTCGGTGGTGGTAGAGAAGGTGTTCTTCAAGCTGAGTACGCATCAAATAGCGACAGGAATCGAGCGGCGTTGCAAGCTAATTTTTTACAACAAGGTTTTCAACAAGCGCAACAAGCAAGACAACAAGATTTTACTAATCAACAAGCAGTATCTAATCAACAAGCAACACTTGGTGGTGGCGTACAAAATTTAGCACAACAACAAATTCAAGGTCTAGGTAGTCTTGGTGGTATTCAACAAGCACAAGCACAAGCTCAATTAGATGCAACAAGATCAGCAAACCAAACTGCAGCTTACGAACCTTACCAAAGATTAGGCACATATGGTTCTGGTGTGGCACAATTAATTTCAGGATACCCTGGACAAACACAAACAACATCAACACCTAATGCTAGTGCATTACAAACTGCTCTAGGTGTAGGTACAGGACTTGCAGGTATTTATGGAACAATAACAAACAAAAATCCATTTAGTGCATTTATGAAAAATTAATTATGGCTAGAATTTTAAAAAGACCAATGTTTAGAAGAGGTGGTATGCCAAGTAATGAAGGCGTTGCTGCTGTTAGACCTAAGTATATGGGTGGTGGTATGTCTGGTATTATGACAGGTATTAATCCAACTGCAGGTCTTACACCTAGAGTGGGTTATGCAGATGGTCCTCAACCCATTATGTATGATGACGGTTACATGAGTCAAACAAGTTTCCCTGTAGGTGGAATGGAATTTTATTCTTCTCCAAAAGATTATGGAGGAAAAAGTGGATTATATGGCAATGTTTACACAGGACCAGACGCTGGAAAACTAAGAAGTGAAAGAAAATTTTTAGAAAGTGCATTAGATAAAGTTGAGAGAAATGAAGCTTTAAAACCTCAAGAATTATTTGTTCTTAAAAAGTATAAAGGAAAACTTCCTGCTGAAATAAAAGGTGGAGCAGAACAAATTGATATTATGGAAACAGCTCCTATAAATGAAGATTTAAAAATATTTAAATACAACGAAGAAGGAAAACCAGAACAAGTAGGTAAAGAAAAAAAATCAAAAGTAAATATTGAAAGTAATTCTAAAACAACATCAGGTCAGTCTGATTTAGAATCAATACAAGATTATATGAAAATGTTTGAAGCCGCTGCAGCAGGAGATCCTGATGAAGCTAAAAGATCTAAATATTTAGAGCTTGCAAAATTTGGAGCTAACTTAATTGCTCAACCTGGGGGAGATTTAACTGGAGCTATAGGTAAAGCAGCGTCTTCTTCTATAGGTGGTTTATCTAAACAAATGGCAGATGAACGAGCAGCTAAACGTCAAGGAAAATTAATGGGATTGAAAGCAGGTTTAGATAAAACAGATATGGGTGAATTTGGTAAAAAAATAAAAGCATTAGCTAAATTATCTGGGCAAAGTTTAGAATCTGTAGCTAAGAAATTTTTATCAGGTGATGATGATTTTGATAAAATTTATTTAGCAGCTGCAGAACAAGCTGGAGTTCAGGCAGGTGAAGCACAAAAAACATATCTTAAAAATATAAAAATTATGTCTAACAAAAATCCAAGTGTTGCCGCTAAACTTAACAAACCATTCCCTAAAAAAAATCCAGTTGAAGGTGAATACTATGTATTACCAGAAGGTCAATTTACTAGATATGTTAATGGAGAAAAAATAAAACCAAGCGAACCAGGGTTTTATGATGAGGAGGCTTAATGCCCTATACAGATAAAGAAGCCTTTGGTGCAACAGAAGCTAAAAGAATAGATGATGATGTAGGTTTTTTTGAATCAGCACTAGCAGGTGTTGCAACTGGTTTATGGAACATACCTAAAGGATTTGTATCATTAGGAGCAGAAGTTTTTGATTTAGTCGGAGATACTAATACAGCGGCCGAAGTAGATAAATGGTTTGACGAAGTTAATCCATTTGATGATGAAGCAGAAGCAAGAACTGTAGGAAAAATTACACAAGCTATTACTCAAATTGCACCACTAGCTGTTACAGGTTATGCTTTAGGAGCTAAAGCAGGAGTTAAATTAGCTAGAGGTATGGCAACAAAAGCCAACGTTGCATTAAAAGGATCTATAGGCGCAGATAGAATAGCATTTAAAGCACAAGATATAGCAAAGAAAGCCATAGCAGCTAAAAAAGCTGGTAAAAATTTTAGTCTTTACAACGCAGGTAGAAAAATAATGGGTCCAACTACTGGAGGTATAATTGGTGGAGGCATTGGAGAAGCCGTTGTAACTGACGAGGACATAGGAACTTTAGCAGATTTAGCTAGAGGAACTTCTTTTGAACCTTATGCATTAACGATGATGGATATAGAAGATAAAGAGGGTAGAGCCGATGCTTATCGTAGACTTAAAAATAGATTGAAATTTGGTACAGAAGGAGCATTATTCAATTTAGGTTTAATTGGTGTAGGTAAAGGTATTCAAAGAATAAGAAAACCTTTAGAAGAAGGTAGAGCAGAATGGGCTGCAAGCCCTGTAAATAAATTTTTTCAAAAAGTTACTGATGGAATGTCTAGCATAGGTAGTGGTGGAAGAAGACTTTTTAATTTATTTAGAACCGGAGAAGACAATCTTGGCGCAGTAAAATTAGAATCTATGGAAATTGTAGAAGAATACAATAAAGTAAAAAAAGATCTTATTGGTCCTATTCAAGATTATCAATTTAGTTTAATGTCTAAAGATCCAAAATTTATAGGCCCATCTTTAGAGACTGCAGTTATTACCGAAAAAGAATTTGCTAAAGACTTATTTGAAGCAACTACAGTTAACACTAAAGTTGATCCAACTTTTATAGGCCCTGTTGATGCAAAAGCAGGACTGTTAATACCTGGAAGCAAAAATAGAGCAATTAAAGAAATAGATTATCAAGCCAGCATACAGGAAAGTAAATCTAAAGCTGTGGCAATGGAAAATGAATTAAAAGTAATTGATGATACATTAAAAGATTTAGAGTTTAAAAGATCAAACAACATTATTACTGAAGTAGAATATCGTCAAGGAATGGGAATAAATGAAAAAACAGGTTTATCTAAATTAAGAAAAAGAAGAGCAGAATTGCTTAACGGAAAATATGGAGAATCTGCATCTGGAGTTCCTAAATTACTTGAGCCAGGTTTAAGACAGATAGAACAAAATTTAAAAAGTTCAAAAATAAAATCTAATATATTTAAAATAGATGACTATCAAATAAATAGAAAATTAGAAAAAATAATTAATTTAGCTAAAAAAGCAGGAGTTAAAGATCCTGAAAAAATAAAAGATATAGTTTTAAAGATGAGAATGTCTATAGATAATATGAGTTCTCAATTAGCACAAACAGGGAAATTAAATAAAAATGCTTTAACCGCATTTAGAGATGATTTAGGAAGTTATTATTCTACTCAATTTGAAAAATTTAATACTTTAATTCCGTTTAGAAAATATAAAGTAAATGCAGAAGCCTTTGAGAAAGCTAAAAAAATTCTTATGGAAGATGACGCAAAAGCTTTAAGAAGAGATCCAAAAAATTATAACCTTGTTTTAAAAGATGGAAAACAAATTAAACAGTTTGACGAAGAGCTTGTTAGTGAAACTGCTTTAGGAACAAGAGCAGAGAATAAAATAGAAAAATATTTATCTGAAACAGGAACAGATGTTGCAGATATGACAAGTCCTAATTTTAGATCTGGAGCGGATGAAGCTGCAGGAAATAAAGCAACTCGTTTAGAGAAAGAAGCCACTTTAATGGAGCCTAGTATATTAACTCAAAGATTTGCAAAACCTTGGCAAAAAGCATTGTTAGGAGAAATAAAAGATCCTGATTATAATTTTTACGCAACTGTAAATAAACAAGCTCATTTACTTTCAGGAATAAAATTTGTGGATGAAGTTGATAAAGCTTTTAGTGTTGGACCAAATAAAAAAATATTTACCGCAGAAGAATTAAAAGCAGCAGGTAAAGAAGCTGAAATGAACGATCCTAATAAATGGAAAAAAGTAAAAATAGAAAGTGATGAAAGTCCTTTAAAAGGGTTATCTCCTTTAGAAGGAAAGTATGTTCAAGCTCCTGTTTATGATGAAATATTTAGAGTATCTAATGATTGGATAAATAAAACAGATATTGGGATGATGTATAGGTATATGTTTTTAGCACCTAAAGCAGCCACACAAATAGCTAAAACAATTTTATCAGGAACAACACACATTCGTAACTTTTTAAGTGCCGCTGCATTTGCTGCGGGTAATGGTGCTATCTTACCTAACTTAACTGACATTCAAACTTTAGCTCCTAAAGCATTGGGTGGTCAAGGAGCATTAGGAGAAGCTTACACCCTAACAGGAAAAAGATTATTTGGAACTATAAGTAAAGCTGAAAAAGAAGCTTTTAGAAATTACAAAAGATTAGGAATAGTAGGAACTCAAACAGAAGTTGGGGAAACAATGAAATTAACTGATGATTTTATTAGAGCAGAAACTGACGGAAGAGGATCTGAACTTGTAGGTAAAGCTTATAAAAAACTTGACAATGCTTCTAGCTCTGGAATTAGAGGTTTAAAAAAAACTTATGGAAAAATACAAGATACTTATATTGCGGAAGATGATTTTTGGAAAATAGTAACTTTTAAATTAGAACGAAATAGGCATGATAGTATTTTAAAAAATTTAGGAGTTAACAGGGAAAACTATAAAGAAATGTTAAAAGAAAATTCTGCAAAAGCAAGATATTTTAATAATATAATTGAAAGAAAAGATATAGCAGACGAATCTTTTGATGGTTTTTTAGATGAAATTTCAGCCACTATGGTTCGTAATCAAGTTCCCAACTATGAGTACGTAGGTCGAACAGGGAAAGCTTTAAGAGCTTCTCCTTTTGGAAACTTTATTGCTTTTCCATTAGAAATAATGAGAACAGGAAATAATATAATAGAACAATCTATAAGAGAAATAAAAAGTGGAATCCCTGAAATAGAAAAATTAGGTTACAGAAGATTGTTTGGTTTTGGAACTACAATAGGTGGATTGCCTTTAGCTTTAGTAGAAACTTATAAAGCAAAAAATAATGTTACAGATGAAGAACTGAATGCTTTAAGAAAATTTGTTCCTGAGTGGTCTAAAAATTCTACTCTTATACCTGTAAGTAGAGATGAAAACGGATATTTAAAATACATAGATTTTAGTTACACAAACGCTTATGATTTTTTATTAAGACCTTACAGAGCGGTTTTAAACGGAATAACTCAAGAAAATAATTCAGAAGAATCTTTAAAAGCATTGTTAGCAGGAGGTATGCAAGATGGCGTATCAGAGTTAATGCAACCTTTTGCATCAGAATCTATTTTTACAGAAGCTTTAATTGATTCAACTATAAGACGAGGAGTAGGTAAAAATGGAAATAGAGTTTGGTCAGAGTCTGACGCACCTATGTCAAAAATAGCAAAAGGAGTTTTTCACATAGGGGAAAGTTTTTTACCGACAGGTAGTATTAAACAAGCTTCTAGAATAGGTAAAGCTTTAAGAGAAGACACAGATAACTACGGAAGAAGTTTTGAACTAGAAGATGAGATTAAAGGTATTTTTGGTTATAGACCTCAAAAATCAGATCCAGAAAAAGCTTTAACTTATATGACTACTCGTTTTGGAAGAGAATTAAAAAAAGATGAAAATTTATTTACTGCTCCTTTACTAAGAGGAGGAAGAGTTTCTCCTGAAGATATTGTTACATCATATAAATATTCTGAATCTAGAAGATTTCAAACTTTAAAAGAAATGTATCAAAATATAGATGCAGCTAAAACTTTAGGTGTTCCTAATTATAAAATTAGATCAAAAATAAGTAGAAGAGGATTATCTAAACAAGTTGCTTCAGATTTAATGTTAGGTTTTTATACTCCTAAAAAACCAAGTGATTTTTTTAAAAAAAGAATTGGAGAAATAAATAGAGATTTAAATCAAAAAGAAGGACAAAGTATAACTAATCCTTATCTAGAGGCTTTACCTGATATCATGGATATTACTAATAGAAATAGAAGATTAAGTTTATTGTCAGACGAAATAGATATGTTTAGTGCAGAAGATCTACAGCCAGATGTTCTTTTAAATAATCAAACGTCTTCTATATCCAATAGTAACCCTGTAATTAATAGTCAGATAACTGGTACTCCTATTAGTCCTAACAGTTTTGCTCAACAGGTAAATAACAACTACAATAGTTTAAGCACTGTAGATAAAATAAATGCTTTTAAACAGCAAAGATAACAGGTAATATAAATTATGGCAGAAGAAATAACAAACAACCCAGCACCTTTAACAGCTAGACAAGTAGCAGCTGAAAACCCTGAGTTAAATAAACTTAGAGAAATTGCTTTTGGTACTAACTATTTAGACGACATCGATGCTGGTACAGGTACAGCTAGATTCTATTCAGGTTTTGGTCAACAACCTAATTACACAGGTACGAACACAGATCAAGCGATAGCAGATGCAGTAACAGCTCAGGCTGAAACAGTAGCAGCACCAGATCAATCTAGTGGCAACGGTCAAGAAACGAGTGGCGGGATAACAGGTGTATCAGGTTTACCAGATAACTCCATGTACGGTGGAGATCTTGATCAAGGTGGAGCAGGAGATGGTATTACAAATTACGAAAACACTCCAGACGAAACAATTCAACAACAAGAAGATATTAATAAAACAATAACAGGTTTAGGTAATCAGTACGATATATATGATCCTTCCGTTGACAGCTCAATGTACGGAGGAGATCTTAACCAAGGAGGAGACGGTATTACAAATTACGAAAACACTCCTCAAGAAACAGCGGAACAAACTCAAACCATTGAAAATGCTATTACAGGTTTAGGAGATCAGTATGATATATACAATCCTATAGAAACAGGTTCAGCAGGAGATGTTATGGGAGAAGCAGCATTACCAGAAGACTATCCAACAGTAGAACAGAAATCAATGACAGCTCCTTACGGAATTGGAACAGAATTTAATCAACCGATAGACTATGAGGTTATCGATTCTCAAACGGCTGATGAACTAGGTGGTTTGACACAAGAGCAAATAGAAGAAACTGGAATTATAGATAAAGTAATGAACACGCTTGAAGATCCGATTTCAAGAGAACAAGTTACAAATGCTATACAAGCTGGAAGAATAGGTCTTGCTGCTATAACTGGAGGAGGTAGTGAAGTTATAAACACTATAGGTAAAATTATAAGTGGTAACATCGCTGGTAAAACAATTTCAAGTTCAGTGTCTCCCGTACTTACTGATGCAATAGAAGAACAAGAACAAACTAATATAATGGATTTAGGAGATCAACAGTTTGCAGAGACAGGAGACTATGATGTTTATTCTGGAGGTGACACAGGAACTACTTCATCTCCAACACCTGCAGCAGATTACTCTTATGAAGGAAGCGATGAACAAGACGAAGCTTCAAACTATGATTCAACACCTTCCCCAGCACCATCTCAACCAGATCAAAGAGATAGAGGAGGTGATGGAGGCGGAGGCGGTGGCGGTGGTAAAATCGTTTGCACTATGATGAATGACACTTACGGATTTGGGAACTTTAGAAATAAAATATGGTTAAGACAATCAAAAGACTTAGCACCCGAATATCAAAAAGGTTATCATAAAATATTCTTACCACTTGTAAGACTTTCTAAAACAAATGTAGTTATTAGAAAAGTTCTAGAACATATAGCTGTTCACAGAACTATAGACATTCGACAAGAAGCGAGAGGCAAGGTTCATATACTCGGTAGAGTATATAGAAAAGTATTAGAACCAATCTGTTACTTGGTAGGTAAGTATGTCAAATAACGCTCTTCACAAAATAGAATCACACGAAAAACTTTGCAGAATAATGCAAAAGCAGACTCACGATAAAATACACGCATTAGAAAGTCAAATTACTAGAGTTGAGAGAATACTTTTAGTATCTATGGGTGCTGTTGTGACAGGTATGGGTGGGGTAATAGTAGTTCTACTTCAAAAATTGTAGCGACCATACATAAGTCCTACTAAATCCAATCTTTTAATTCTTCGTTCATTACTTGAGAAGCAATGTTTACTTTAGCTCTTAATGCTTTTACTATTCTTTCATCTACGGTGTTTTCACATAATATATCTATATAAGTCATAGCTCTTTTTTGACCAATACGATCTATCCTAGCTTCGGATTGCATTCTTTTTTCTAAATCATAACCATTAGAATAATAAACCATGGTGCTAGCCTCTGTAAGTGTAATACCATAACCACCTGTAGCTGGAGTACCTACTATAAATCTTACAGTGCTATTTGGATCTTGAATTAGTTTAATTGCTTTTTGTCTATCGTCCACAGAGGTGTCTCCATAGTAAGTTACAATAGAATTGTCCCCATATTCTTTTTTTACATGTTCTACTATTGTTTTTATATCGTTCTTCCAATGTGCCCATATTACTACTTTGCCGTGTATCTCATCTAAAACATCCATAAGTTCTGTTATTCTATTATTTTTTATTTGTTGAACTGTGCCATCATCTGCTTTAAAATGTCCGCACGTTATTTGTTGCAAACGCATAAGTTGTGTCATAGCTGTAGCAGTAGTTGTCATCTTATCATTCATTACAGCAAGAGCCATTTGTTTCATTTGTGAATACAGTTTTTGTTGTTCTTCAGAAAGCTGTATAGTTCTTTTCATAAAAGTTTTTTTAGGTAAATCTAAACAGTCATCCTTTAATACCCTAAAAGAAAAAGGTTGTAGTTTTTCTGATAACTCAGGTAAATTTCTATAACCGACAACAATTTGAACAGATCGTCCTCCAAAGTTAGCCGATCTCATAATGGCATATCTAGTTCTAAATCCATAATAAGATTGGTGTCCTAAAAGCCAAGGGTCTAGGAATTCACATTGTGTATATAAATCTAAAGGTGATTTAGTAACGGGAGAGCCGGTAAGTATTCTTCTATATTTAGCAGCTACACCTAGTTTTAATATAGACTTAGTTCTTTTTGCTTGAGGATTTTTTATAGTAGTCGATTCATCAATAGCCATTAAAGCATTATGACAAGATAAAAACTTAGCTACAAAGTCCACACCTTTTTTAGTAGATAAAGCCTCTACGTTTACAATTAATAAATGTAAATCAATTTCAAGTTTAAATAATTCTGATAGTAGTTTTTCTTGTTTTTTACTTATATTAGCTTGCCACAATATAGACCTATATTTAACATGTTCTGCTAAATGTATAGGTATTTCACTATCAAACCAATTTTTGTAAACACCTTTTGGTGCTACAATTACAGCTCCATTTATTTTACCTTCATCATATAACATTGATATGTTATCAATTAAGACCTTAGATTTTCCAGTACCCATCTCCATAAAATAAGCAAAACTTTCTTTCTTATAAGACATTTCTAATGCTTTTAATTGATGAGCATAAGGCTTTGTTTTAAATTTGTAATCCATGTTTATTTTTCTACTTTCTATTGACTTGCTTATCATAAAGACTATATTGATGTCAATGTCAGAAAGCATAAGTTACGGAAAAATAAAACGTGAACCCATAGTTTACGTAGTGCAAGAAATAGCTGGTACTAGAGAAGGTAGACCTAAAATAAACATTATAGGTGCATCTAAATACGGTGCGTTTAAATTTTTATTACCTGAGCTATCACAAATTATTTTTTCTCCAGGTCCATTAATTATGAAACTAAGACAAAGTTTAAAAGATTATAGATCTGATGACTATTTACTTTTGACAGGAGACCCTGCTATAATAGGTGTTGCATGTTCTATTGTATCCGACATAACAACTGGAAAATACAATTTATTAAAGTGGGACAAACAAGAAAGAAGATACTATCCAATAAAGATAAACTTATATGAAAGAGGAGAAATAAATGAGCAAGATAAACTTTGAACAAGATCAAGTTGATTCAGTTACGCAAATAGATAGCAGTAAAAAATTATCTGATAAGGTAATTGATTTAAAAAATCTTGAAGATGAAATAGAGAATGCTGAACGTAGTGTTAGTAAACTTAAAGAAACAGCAAGGCAGCTTTCTGGTGTAGAAATACCTACGCTTATGGAAGAAATGCACATATCAAAATTAAAATTAAAAGATGGTTCTGCAGTAGAAGTAAAACCATTTTACAGTGCCTCAATTATGTCCGATAGAACGGAAGAGGCGTTTAACTGGCTTCGAGAAAATGGCCATGGTGATATCATTAAAAACGATGTCACAGTTACCTTTGGTCGTGGCGAAGACAACAAGGCGAGCGATTACGCCAACCTTGCGAGAGGTCGTGGGTATGAACCTATTCAAAAAATAGGTGTACATGCCCAGACTCTCAAAGCTGTATTCAGAGACATTGCTGAAAATAAAAAAGTAATGCCCGAAGAATACTTTAAAACGTTTGTAGGTAACCAAACAAAAATAACAAGGAGAAAATAGATGAGCGATACAATAAACGAGAAACGAGAAAATAGTAAAGGTGAAAAACTTCCTTCAACAATCCTGTTCGAAGAAGATTCATCTTCAGGTTTTGAGAACGTTAAGTCAACAAGTTTGGCTTTACCAATCTTAAAACTTTTACAAAATGGTTCTGGAGAAGCACAGAAACGTAATCAAAATTACGTAGAAGGTGCTGAACCTGGAATGCTTTTAAATACAGTTACTAAAAAATTGTATGACGGAGCAAAAGGAGTAGACGTTATTCCTTGCCATTATAAGTTAGAGTATCAAGAATGGTCTGATTTTGGAACTGGTTCAGGTAGACCAGAAAACATATACGCAGATGATTCGGATATTTTATCTAAAACAACCAAAGATGGTATGGGTAAAGATAGATTAGAGAATGGAAACTACATTCTTACGGTCGGTCAACACTATGTAATAGTTGCAAGTGCTGATGGAGCTACTGAAACTGCTTTAATATCTATGAGTTCTTCTCAAGGTAAAATAAGTAGAAAATGGAACTCTATGATGATGTCTATCACAATGGATGGTAAAGATGGTGTGTATACACCAGCATGTTTTAGCCACATTTATAAATTAAGTACAGTATTGAATTCTGGTAAAGGAAATCAATGGTACGGATACAATATTCAGAAAATAGGCCCTGTAAGTAACAGCGGTCTATATGAGAGAGCTAAGCAGTTCTATCTAAGTTTATCTAAAAATAAACAATAATCTGGATCATGCATGGGGAGGCTTTGGGAGACTAAAGCCTCTCATAAAAATAAACGGGGCAAATGTTAGAAAGATTTAAACAAGTATTCTCTGGTTTGGAGATAGCATACGGACAAACTAAAAAGACTGATGACTTTTCAGAAAATGGAAAACATCAGACAAAATCATTTACTATAAAAAATCCACCTACAGATAAGTTGTGGCAAGCACATCTTGATGGAGAAGATCCAGCTTTAGGTATTGTTCCTATTAGAGAAGATAATAAATGTAAATGGGGATGTATAGATATAGATACTTACCCTTTTGATCATAAAAGTTTTATTAAAAAAATAAGAGATAAAAATATACCTATGATTTTATTTAGATCAAAATCAGGTGGTGCTCATGCATTTTTATTTACTAAAGACTTTGTTCCAGCAAGTTTAATGAGAGATAGATTAAAAAAGATTGCTGCTGAACTAGGACACGCTAGAGCAGAGATATTTCCTAAACAAGATTATATACGAGCAGACAGAGGAGACACAGGAAGTTTTTTAAACTTACCTTATCACGGAGGAGATAAAACAATTAGATATGCTTTTGATGATGAAGGAAACTGTTTAACTTTAAATCAGTTCTTTGATATGTATGAGAAATACTCATTGTCAGAAAAGGAATTAGCTAACGTAAAGAAAACAAAAGAAAAAGAAAAACTTGAAGACGATAACAATCCCTTAAAAGGAGCACCTCCTTGTTTAATTGCAATATCTAAAGAAGGTATTCCAAATGGACAAAGAAACAATGCTATGTATAATTTTGGTGTATACCTTAAGAAAAGACATTCTTCTGATTGGGATCTAAAGATGTATGACTACAATAAAAAATATTGTACTCCACCTTTAGAAAGAAAAGAAATAGAAATTTTAATTAAATCATTAGAAAGAAAAGAATACCAATATAAATGTAAAGATGAACCTATCCAATCTTTTTGTAATGCTAAACTATGTGTAACACAAGAATTTGGAGTAGGAGATGGAGCACCTAGTCCTACTATAACAGAGATAAGAAAATATGATTCAGACCCTCCTATATATTTTGTAACTATTGATGGAGAAAGTGTTGAAGTAGATGATGTTACATTACATGATTCTGAAAAGTTTTCTGTAGCTTCCATGAATCAATTAGGCAGGCCAATGCTTCCTGTGGGAAAAATTATATGGAGAAAAATGTTAATTCATCTATTTAAAAATTTAGGTGAAGTACCAGCACCAGAGTCTTCTAAAATAGATGTTCAAGTAAAAGAATTATTAGCAGACTTTATTAACAAAGCTCCAGGTAAAGAAATGAAGGACATAAAAAGAGGTTTACCTTATTCCGATGAGAAAGAAAGTTTCTTTAAGTTCAAAGATTTTTGGAGATACCTACAAAGATCTAAGTCTTGGCCAGATAAAACATATCCTAAACAAAAAACATTGAGACTACTAGAATCTTTATTTGATGCAAAAGAAAATACAAAAAGTATAGAAGGTAAGAACACAAGAATAATTGAAATGAAAACAATTAAACTAGACAAACCAAATTTAAGAAAGACTAATATGAAAGATGTACCTTTTGCATGAGAACAATAATTCCAGGACCACCAGGAACAGGTAAAACTTATAAACTAATAAATAAGTATCTAGAACAAGAGATAAAAAATGGTGTAGATCCTAGCGAAATAGCTTACATAACATTTAGTAAAGCTGCAACAGTTGAAGCTGAAAAAAGAATAGAAGATAAATTTCCTAAATTAAATTTTGAATATGTATCTACAATGCATTCTATGGGTAGTAGAGAACTAAAAATAGATACCAATAAAGATTTATTAAAAGGAAAGAAATGGAAAAACTTTAAAAACTTTTCTCAAATATGTAGAGATATGTCTTTTGAAACAAGAGTAGGTCCTAGTGGTATTCCTCAATATCAAAATAATAACATGAAAATTATTGATTACTCAAGATCTAAAAAAATATCTATTCAGGATGCAGCTGTTGAATTAGATCTACATCAGTATGTAGACCTTTGGTTAACAGATCAAATCTATCAAGACTTAAAATTATATAAAGAGAATACAGGTATGGTTGAGTATTGTGATATGATTACAAAATTTATTGAGAAAGATAAATGTCCAAACTTGCAGGTAGTATTCTTAGACGAAGCACAAGATTTAAGTCCTTTGCAATGGGATATGTTTTTTTACATTGAGAAAAATTGTAAGCGATCTTATATTGCAGGAGATGATGACCAAACTATATATACTTTTCAAGGCGCTGATCCTAGTATATTTATAAATTTAGAAGGCAACAAAGATCCTCTAACTAAATCTAGAAGAGTTCCAAGAGTAATACATAAAAAAGCCATAAGCATCTTAAATAACATAGAGAACAGAATGGAGAAGCAATGGGAACCTAGAGACGAAGAAGGAAAGGTTATTGAAAATTGTTATCTAGAAGATTTAGATCTAAGCAAGGGGCAATGGATGATATTAACTAGAACTAATAAAATGTTAGAACCTATAGGTGAACATTTATCTTCTTTAAATTTTAGATTTGATAGTAAAGTAAATAATATATTACCTAAAGAATTATTACAAGCATATAGGATTTGGATTAGATTAAATAATGGAGCTACTGTTAGCGGAGAAGAAGCAAAAGAAATATATGAATATTTAAACTACAACAAAGGACATGTAAAACATGGTTTTGCTAGCGGCAATAGTCTAGCAAATGTAAACTCTGTTAATTTAGAAAAACTACAATCTGAGCACGGTCTTCTAGTGACGGGAAGCTGGGAGCAACTACATATACCAGAAGAAAGTAAGTCTTACATTAAAAATTTATTAAAGGAAGGAGATGATTTAACAAAGAATGCAAGAATAAAATTGTCTACCATACACGGAGTAAAAGGAGAAGAGTGCGATAATGTAATTTTATATACAGATATAGAAAATATAATATACGAATCAGCGAGAAGAGACCCTGACACGGAGCACAGAATATTTTTTGTAGGAGTAACGAGAGCAAAAGAAACTTTATACATTATGGAACCAACATCAGACTATCAATATAATATAGGAGACCCAATATAATGACAGCGTACAAGAAACAAGTAGGAGGATCTCATTACAAAGATATGAAGATTCAACCAAGTCAATTTATAAACGAGAACCGTTTGCCTTTTGCAGAAGGATCAGCTATAAAATACATATGCAGGCACGCAGCGAAAGGTAAAGAACAGGACATAGAAAAAGCAATACACTACTTAGAAATGATACTTGAAAGGGATTACTCATAATGTTTGAAGCTCAAAAAGAATGGATTTGTCCAGATGCTTTTCCTGATTTAAGTAAAGAAAAATACATAGCAATTGACTTAGAAACAAAAGATCCAAACTTAAAATCAAAAGGATCTGGTTCAGTTATTGGAGAAGGAGAAATTGTAGGTATAGCTTTAGCAACTAAAAGTTGGTCAGGTTACTATCCCATAGCACACGAAGGTGGAGGTAATTTAGAAAAACAAAAAGTTTTAAATTGGGTTAAAGAAGTTTGTTCTAATTCTGCAACAAAAATATTTCATAACGCAATGTATGATGTATGTTGGTTAAGAGCATACGCAATACCTATCAATGGTTTTATTGTAGATACTATGGTTATGGCATCTTTAATAGATGAGAATAGATTATGGTATAGTTTAAATAGTGTATCGTTTGATTATTTAGGTAAAACTAAAAGTGAAGCAGTGCTAAGAGAAACTGCAGACTCTTGGGGAATAGATGCTAAATCAGAAATGTATAAACTACCTGCAATGTATGTAGGATCTTATGCAGAGAAAGATGCAGAACTTACTTTAGAATTATTTGAAGTGTTATCAAAAGAATTAGGAAGTCAAAAACTACATCAAGTATTTGATTTAGAAACTCAATTGTTTCCTTGTTTAATAGATATGAAATTTAAGGGAGTAAGGGTAGATGTAGAAAAAGCACATCAGCTAAAAAATAGTTTAATAGCAAGAGAAGAAAAGCTGATGAAAGAAATTAAAGATGAGACGGGTGTCGAAGTCCAGCTTATGGCAGCGAGAAGCGTGGCTAAAGTTTTTGATAAACTAGGATTAAATTACGAGAGAACTCAAAAATCAAAAGCACCTTCTTTTACTAAAAACTTTTTATCTAAACACACTCACCCAACAGTTAAAAAAATTGCACAAGCAAGAGAAATAAATAAATCTCACTCTACTTTTATAGATTCTATTTTAAGGTTTACACATAAAGGAAGAATACATGCAGATATAAATCCAATAAGATCAGATTCAGGTGGAACTGTAACAGGTAGATTTAGTTATAGGAATCCAAATCTACAACAAATTCCAGCGAGAAACAAAGAACTAGGGCCATTGATACGATCTTTATTTATACCAGAAGAAAACCATAAGTGGGGTTGTTTTGACTATAGTCAACAAGAACCAAGATTAGTAGTACACTATGCAGCTACAACTGAACCCATTTGTTTTGATGATTCTGTTTCAAACATAATAGAACAATTTAACACTGATAGTGTAGACTTTCACCAAACTGTTGCTGATATGGCTAACATATCTCGTACTCAGGCTAAGACAATTAATTTAGGATTGTTTTATGGAATGGGTAAGGCAAAGTTACAAGCAGAGCTAGGACTAAGCACAAAAGAAGAAGCTGAGCAATTGTTTAATAAATATCATGATAGTGTTCCTTTTGTAAAAGATTTAATGAATACTACTTCTAAACGTGCAGCAGAAAAAGGTTCAATAGGAACTTTGTTAGGACGTAGATGTAGATTTAATAAATGGGAGATAGATGAATTTAATCCTGGTGTAATGTCCTCACCCATGACTAAAGCAGAAGCCTTAGCTAAAGCTAAAGAAAAAACAGATAAGACAAAAGAAAACGGAGGAAAAGGAAAATACTTTGGAATAAAAAGATGTTGGACATATAAAGCATTAAACAAATTGATACAAGGTTCAGCCGCAGATATGACAAAAAAAGCAATGTTAGATTTATATAAAGAAGGCATTGTACCGCACATACAAATTCATGATGAATTAGACATATCTGTAGAATCTGATAAACAAGCTAAAAAAATTGTTGAGATTATGGAAAATGCTGTTAAATTAAAGATCCCTAATAAAGTAGATTATGAATCAGGAAAAAATTGGGGAGATATTTATGGATAACTATGGCTTACTTAAATGCAAACATACCAGCAACGTACGCACAAATAAAAAGAGAATATTTATATGATTGTAAAAAACATCATGGAGAAGTTGAAGACTGTATTGTATTTGGTATATCAAGTATTACTGGACGTGGTATACTTTTTCACGCTATTATGGAAAATGGCGCAGTTTTCTATAGGCTCCCTATTTCGGCTTTTATTCAACGTGGTTTTAAACCGGAGTCTGTTCCCATTAAAAGACTTGATGAACTTCAGCTCTGGAATTCTTTTTCTTATCATCCTGCTGTCAATCGTTGGGATGTTTTAAGCGCTGCTTCAGGCAAATACATAGGTAAAGACAAAAAATGGCATCATGGTAAATACTTATTTACCATTGACTGGGCTCACCCAGATGTTAATATGTTAGACGCCGATCATTCGGAAATTCC
>Ga0209816_1001529_pt1 | contig 17244 bp, 14 predicted proteins | sample CoawatmetaG01DNA_FD_187509 | JGI IMG/M metagenome (GOLD analysis project Ga0209816, IMG submission 187509) | Marine microbial communities from the West Antarctic Peninsula - Coastal water metaG017-DNA (SPAdes) (version 2) | ecosystem: Environmental > Aquatic > Marine > Coastal ... | reverse complement strand
AGTCTGGATATCTGCAACTGTTTTAGCAACTTTAGCATCTATTACATATCCGTTGTACATGGGCACTCCAATTCCAGCTAAAATACCTATAATAGCAACCACAATGAGAAGCTCTATTAGAGTAAATCCTTTTTTTGTGAAATTCAAAATTTAAAGTTTAAAATCTAAAACATTCATTTTAGCTATTCTAGAAAAAAACATTATGTTTTTTCAATATTTGTTTAACGAGCTTTCTAATATATGAGGCATAGATTATATTTTAATGAATAGGTTTTTTGAGAAGAGTGAACTTTTCACCAAAAAGATAAATATAAATCGACCTTCTAAGCGTGTATATTATTATCAATAAAAATAATTATTAAGAATATGAAATTTAAAAAAATATTAATACCCACAACTCTTTTAATTTGCACTCTAGGAATTACAAGCCCAGTTAGTGCTAACTTTGATGATGGCTGGATCGCTTATACAAATGGTGATTTTAGGGCTGCTGCAAAGCAATGGCGACCCCTTGCAGAAAAAGGTGATGCAAAATCACAAACGAATCTGGGTATTTTGTACTTTAATGGTAAGGGAGTTCTTAAAGATTTCAGTCAGTCAGTGAAGTTGCTAAAAATGGCTGGTGATCAAGGAGAGGCGGAAGCTCAGTTTATTCTTGGTAAGATTTATATTGAAGGCGATGGTGTGGCAAAATCTTTTAAGACTGCAAAATATTGGATAAATTTGGCATTTGAAAATGAATTTGATGGTGCGGAAGCTCTTTGGAATGACTATAAGCTATGGAAGTACTAATTTAATCGAGCTTATGCTCCTTAATGTAATCTTAAAATAAAGAAAATAGATTGAATCCACTAAAAACAGTAATAAATAAGCCTAAAGATAAAAATGGAATAAAGGCAGTCTCTATTTCTTTTTTTGAAAATAAATTATATACCGCAGGTAATAAAGCCAGTAAAGCTGCTAAGAAGATGGCTGAAACGCCCAACTGAATTCCCAGCAAGCCTCCAATAACCCCAGCAATTGGCATGTCTCCTTCGCCAAGTGCGCGCTGAGTTTCTAATTCTTTATTTCCAGTGATTTTTGCTTTTACATTTTGGATGTAAAAGGTTATTATAAGTTCAAGCAATACTAGGCCACCTGTAAATATTAAGAGGCTTATTAAATCTCCTATTATTATGGTCAGAATGACAGCAATAATTAGAAGATAGTCAGGAACCGCTCTATATTTTAAATCAATAAAAGATAGTACAATCAGCGTGTAGAAAAGAACAATTATCAATATCAATTCCCAGTTAAATAGGAAATTTAAATAAATTATTAGTGTAACTATTGCAGTTATTATTTCAACAATAGGATAAATTATTGAGATTGATTTAGAACAGTTTGAACACCGACCTTTAAGAAATAGATACGAAAATACAGGAATATTTTCATACCACTTGATTCCATTATTGCACTGAGGACAAAATGACCCTACAGGGTTGACTAGCGAAATAGCTAATGGGAGTCTATGTATCAAAACATTTAAAAATGAGCCAAATACAAGGCCAATTAAGAAAACAATTAAATATAATATTAACATCTTGTCTATTTTATCTTAGATAGGTTTTTTCTACTTCTATATAATAGTTTTATTAATAAAAAAATACAAGAGGGTAGTTTATGAATGAAATTATACAAAGGTATATAGAACAATATAAATTTTCTGATATTCATCTTAAGGAAAATCAGCCGGTAATGTTACGAGTAAATGGTGATATGATAACTCCTGAAGATGATATTATTTCATCATCAGATCTTAGATTGTTTGCTAATGAATCGCTTACTGAGGGTCAGTTAGCTCACCTTACAGAGGTTCGTGATGTTGATCTTGCAATTGTTGTGGGCGTGTATCGTTTTCGAGTAAATTTTTTCTATACCTCAGATGGACTTTCTGCGGTTTTAAGGAAAATTGAAACAGATATTCCTGCTATGGCTGATCTTAATCTTCCTTATGTCATTCAAGAAATTGTTGATAAACCGAATGGCTTAGTTCTAATTACAGGGCCAACTGGTTCAGGAAAGTCAACTTCATTAGCTTCTATTGTCGATGCAATTAATGCCAGTAGGCCAGGTCATATTTTGACAATTGAAGATCCTATTGAGTATATCCATAATTCAAAAGAATGTTCCATATCTCAGCGTGAAGTTGGGAGAGATGCTAAATCATTTGCAACCGCACTTAAGGCCTCTCTCAGAGAAGATCCAGATGTTATTCTTGTAGGAGAGCTTCGTGATCTTGAGACTGTTCAGTTAGCAATTACTGCTGCTGAAACAGGCCACCTTGTATTTGGAACACTTCATACATCTGGAGCTCCGAATACGATTAACCGTCTTATTGACGTTTTTCCAGCTGCGCAACAGGGCCAAGTCAGGTCTCAGCTTGCTGAATCATTAAGACTGGTGGTTACTCAGCAGTTGATTAAAACAGCTGATGGAAAGGGAAGAGTTGCTGCGTTTGAAATTATGGTTTGCAATCATGCAGTAAGGAATCTTGTTAGAGAAGGTAAGATATTTCAAATCGCTGGTGTTATGCAAACTGCTAGAGGTGAGGGTATGGTTACTATGAACCACTCTGTAGAAGAACTTGTTTCGTCAGGAAAAATTAATTATGAAGATGTTGAGTTAAGAGATTAAATTATGAAACTCGCTTTCACACTTATTGAGTTATTGGTTGTTATTGCTTTAGTAGGAATACTTGCGGGTGTAGGATGGCCGAATCTTGCAGGCTGGAATTGTGATCAAGATGCCCGTAATAACTTCGAAAGTATTAGTCAATTTATGCGAACTAGTCAATCAGAGGCTACTAACAGTAATTCCACAGTTTTAGTAAGAACTACATCTTCTAGAAACGAAGTTTCTCAGGGTGTTATTCGTGCATATAAAGAAGACCGAAATGACAGGAAATGTGTTTATTCTGCTGCAAATTCGAGACCAATACCTCATATTATTCCAACTTTAACTTTCAAAAAGAAGGTAATTCTTGATGGGCCTGTTTTTCAATGTTTTTATCCAGATGGAAGTGCAGACTCTGGTGATTATCGATTTAGGAAACAATGTTCTAGTCTAATCTCATACGGGATGACGGTTTTTTCTGCTACAGGCTTATCAACTAAAATGAAATTTAGTACCATTAGAAACGTATGGGAAGATCTTTAAAAATTAAACTAAATTATGAAAAATAATAAAAATGCATTTACCTTAATTGAAGCTTTAGTTTCAGCTGCTATAACAGCGATTGGCTTTGCTGGGGTTTATGGTCTTGTTACTACTTCAAACATAGTTATGAGTGAGAATATAGATAAAGAAAAACTCGCATTTCAAAATTCAGAAATTCTTGAATCTATAGGTGCTGACCTGACTAATATTATGGAGTACAATGGTAAGGACTTAAGTAATTGTACGACCCTTTCCACATCAAATGGAAAAAATGATCAGCTTAAGAAACTCAAAAACTGGTGTGAGAAAATGAATGGTGAGATTGGCATTTCCGCCCATAACGACACCCGTATCATTCGAGTTGAAAAAAGAAAAGTTGGACAGAACTTTGTTCATATAGTTTCATTAGAAGTTAATGCAAAAAAGCGAAAAAGTATGGGTAAATCTAAATCAGTTTTTATGAAGCGAGTGTTCTATGCTCCATAACAAAAAAGCTTTCACCCTAGTTGAGATGTTAGTTGCGCTATCAGTTAGTTCGATCATTGTTGCTGCGACTTATGCTTCATTTCAGCTCATTCAAAAGCAATACAAAAAAAATATAGACGTTACAGAGCTTCATTCATCAGGTAGAGCTGTCATGAAGGTTCTTGAGCGTGAAATTCGTATGGCTGGATATGAGTATAGAGATTCTAATGGAGTTATGACTTATGGAAGCATTCTTAATCCAATTGAAGTTTCTGATAGTGGAAACAAATGCTGCGATGAAGTCACAATAGTTTATGATGAAGTTTTTGATACCGTAAATGCTCAAGGTGTTGTTATTCCTGGTTCAGTTAATCGAATTCAAACCAGGTTTTATACTGTTGCCCATACCACTTCAACTAAAGGAGCTCGATTTCGTTTAGTAAAACGAACAACTATTCTTGGAACTAATAATGGGCTCCTACCAAGGCCAATTGTAGGACCTGTGGAATGGATGGCAGATTTTGTTGAGGACTTACAGTTCATTAATACCACTGGTAAGGCTTTTCTTTATGCAACAGATGCAAAGCAGCTCCATGTCTATGATACAAATAAACGTACAAGGACAAAATCAATAGCGCTTGGTTATGATCCATCAGGCAGCATCAGTATAGGATCTAGTGGATTAATTTATAGCCTCGTTTGGTTTTTAGGAAAGTGGGCTGGAATTGAAATTGATCCAGTATCAGGAGCATCTCCAATGTTTTTCTCTCCTGGATCAGGCAATAGATGGGCTCCAGGTGTTGGAATTGGTGTAGATGGACTTTTATATATAAATACAGCTGGAAGTAAAGTGGATGTTTATGATCCAACTACAAAACAATTGAAGTCAACTGTTACTCCTACTAATTCAATTAAAAATTTATTAGATTCTAGTAAAGTTACAAATTCAAATGGAGTTGTTTGTGAAGCTTCAAAAGTCTCTACTGTAATTAATTGTTCAAATAATAGTATTACTCTTAACGGAACTCAAATTTATAAGCATCTAGAGTTTTCCTCTGACGATACACTTTATGCTACAGCGCACAACTCTTTCGGAGCTAGTATAGATATTTTTAGTTTAGCTTCACAAAGTAAAATTGGTGAAATTCTCGTAGATGTAGGTAACAAAACCTGGGGATTAACATCTGCTTCAAACGTAAAAAAACTCTCTACAGTAAAGATTCTTTTAGGTCTAAGGTCAAAAGGACTATATGGTAAGAAGAGACAAAGCTCTAAGAAGTCTTATCATGCTGGAAACTTTAACTTTATCAGGAATGATAAATATCAAAGAGATACTTTTACATCAACTGTTGCAATGAGGAATTTGTAATATGAATACCCCCTTAAATTTAGGTAATCGAAAAGGATTTATTATTGTTATTTCGTTAACTCTAATGTTAGTGATGACGTCAATGGGAATTGGTCTTTATTATTCAACAAAACAAACTACAAAACTTGTTGGTGCAAGTGTTACTAAATTAGACTCTTTTTATTCAGCAGAGACCTGTCTTGCTGAGGCAAGGTTGTGGCTAAAGGTTCAGTCAGCCTCTGGAGCACCATGTAAAAATGCTGCTGCTGGAACTGTATGTAAATCTATTACTAGTGAGAAGATGAGTAAGTGGCAATTAGTGGATGAAAGTCAGAAATTTAAGAATAGAACTCAAAATCAGAGCTATAGCTGCACTATAGCTTTGCTAGGGACTGTTGCTTATGAGGGTGGTGACGGACTTGGTTTTGATGTTGGAGAGGGAAGTGGATATTCTGCTGCAGCAACAAATACAAAATATTTATATAGAATTAGGTCGAAAGGAACTTTAATGGTTGATAATTCTGGAATGAATAATTTTATGAGTATTATAGAAGTTATCGATTCAATGATTTTTTAAAATGTAAAATGTAAAATGTAAAATGTAAAATGTAAAATGTAAAATGTAAATGAAGAAAATAAAATATAAATGAAGAAAATAAAATATAAATGAAAAAAAATAAAATTTTAATCTTAACTTTATTAATTCAACTATTTTTTATTAATAACGTTCAGGCAGCATGTGATTTGAAATCATTTCGATTTGGAATGTCTCATGAAGTTTTGATGAGCCATTTAAAATTAGATCCAGAATTTGTTGAGCCAAAAGAGGAAGGTGCTCCAATGCAAATGGTATTTGCTCCAGGAGAGTTTGTTTGCAAGAATGAAAAGATATTTGAATATGTTCCAGTTATTTTTTTACTTCTGTACGATAAACTTGTTGAAATACAAATAATGTACGTATCTGAAAGTCCAGCTCTTATTGATTGGGCAGAATCTATTTATGGTATAAAACAAAATAAGCCAAACACTTTTTATGATAATCTTCCAAATGCCCAATGGCTTTGGGAAAAATCTAATGAATCTATTTCTTACTCAATTGGGGCTAATGCAAATGAAGTTATCGAGTCGGTCATAATCCAATCACTTAAACATCAGAAGTATTTCGATAGATTTGCTAAGTTTGAGGAAAATCAATAATGAAAAAGCTAAATTTACTACTTAGCGGATTATTGTTACTAGTTCCTTTTCATATAGAAGCAAAATCTCCACCACCTGGAACAGGCAAAGCTGACGTACCAGCTAACATTTATATTATGCTTGATACTTCTGGCTCTATGGGAGCCAATGTGCCTTCTACTAACCCTAACCGAATGTACTATCCTAGGGATGTTGCAGTTGATTCGAGTGGTAATATATTTTCGGTTGAATACTACTATAATCGAATTAGAAAGATGGATTCTAAAGGAAACTTAATTAAAACATTTTCTCCTAGGATTGGAAGTGGTTATAGTCGTTTACGTTATAGCCATAAAATAGCTATTGATTCAAATGATAATGTTTATGTCAGTGACAGAGATAATAATCGAATTGTAAAATTCAATAATGATGGCCAATGGCAAAGAAATTTTACCGGCATGAATAGTCGAGCTGAAGGAGTTACAGTTGATTCATCTGGGAACGTATATGGTAACACACGAACAAAAATCTATAAGTGGGATAGTAGCGGGAATCTTGTGGTTAGTGTTGCGGTAGATAACTCGTATGGAATAAGTTGGTATGGAGGCTCTATTTATGCAACTGAAAGAACTTCTAGGCAAATCAAAAAATTCACTGATGCTCTAGTTCTCCAAGATACATGGTCAATAAACCAGAGTACTTTGGGTGATATTGAAGTGACTTCAAATGGTATCTATGTTCACAGGGAAGGCTATACTGCACTTATATTGAAATATTCGCTTGCCGGTGCTTATCAAAAACAATGGGGTACTAGATCTGGAAAAAAGAACACAAATTTGTATTACCTTTATGGAATTGGCTCCGATAGTTCAGGAAATATTTATGCAGGTAGTTTTCATGAGAATATCGTGAAAAAATTTACTCCTGATGGAGTTTACAAACAAAGATGGGGTATCTATGAGAACCGTATGACTGAGGCTTTGAAAGTCATTGATAAATTGACCAGTAACGTAGAACTAACAACAGGTGCAAACTTTGGCATGCAAGACTGGAATAGTAGTGCAACGCGCAGAGTCGATATTGATAAATTTGGTGCGGGTAAAGTCAACTTAAGTGTGAATGAAAAAATAATGGTAAATGGTGTCCTCAAAGATAATGATGATTACAAGTATTCGTCATGGTATATGCCTCGAGGTGGTACTAATCTAGATTCCGCAATGTTAGAAGCTCAGCGTTATTTTTATGGTACTCATGGTAATAAATCACCAATAAACTCTGCTGCAGGTTGTCAGAAAAACTTTTTAATTGTTATTAGTGATGGACAATGGTATGGCTCTAAAGCTGAAACTATTGCAAGAGCGCTTCTTCTTAACAAAGGCATTGAAACAATGGTCATTGGGTTTCACTCTGGCGGAAACAAAGCGCACTATATCAAGTTAGCGAAGGCGGGTGGTACCTATCCTGAAACGCCTTTATTTGCAAACAACTGGCAGCATCTCTATGAAACGATGTCAGCCTATATTCGCCAAGCAATATCTTCTCGGTTAACCTTTTCTGCGCCTGTAGTAATGCCTAATATTAGTAGTGGAGATCATATATTCCAATCAACCTTTGAATATCAAAACAAACACATGTGGAAAGGTCACTTAACTAAGTTTGAGCTGACTTCTACTGGTCAAATTGGTGCACTTAAATGGGATGCGGGTCTTAAATTAGATGATAAAAGTGAATCTTCAAGAAAGATATGGACAATATTGCCGAGCCAAGCCAGTAATAATTCAAATAGTTTTAGTAATTCCTTTCATACCAATAATCTTACTGAACTAAAAACTTTATTATGGGAAGATAGTGGAGTAATTCCAACGGATACTCAGGCATCCAATTTGATAAAATATGTGCGTGGTCTTGATGCTTATGATGAAAACTTGAATGGAAACACTACTGAAAAACGCTGGAAGCTTGGTGATATCTATAATTCTAGACTTGCAGTAGTTGGTCGTGTTAATGCTAAGGTTACTTCTTCTCCGGGAAGATCAAACACTTCAGCTTTTTATCGTAACACCAATGACTATAATAAATTTAGGATTGGAAATTCGTGTGGTAATGTAAATAAATGCGCTTTTCGTAAAGAGGTTGTCTATGTTGGTGCAAATGATGGCATGCTACATGCTTTTGACTCGACCACTGGTGAAGAGTTGTGGGCGTTTATTCCTCCATCAAAGTTGAGGAGTTTAAGGGATATAATTGCATCAAAGGCGAACACTGCTAATGCTATTTATGGTGTTGATGGCTCCCCAATTGTTAAGGATATCTTCTATGGTAACAAATGGCGTACAGTTCTAATTTCAGGAATGGGAAAAGGAGGATATGGCTATTTTGCTCTAGATATTACCAACCCAGATATTCCAAAATTTTTGTTTGCATTTGATAATGATCCAAGTGAAGATTTGATTAGGCATTGGGATGATGCTGGAACATTAACTAAAAAGTATTATCCTCCAACTTGGAAGACACCTATTGACCCAGAGTATGATTACTCAAAGGTAGGTGAAGCGCTTTCAGTTCCAGTAATTATTCCTATGCCATATGGGGCTAATAAAACTAAATGGGTTGCAGTTTTTGGTGGCGGCTACAATGGTGGTATAAATACTTTTTATGGTTCTGCAATTTATGTAATTGATCTAGAAAATGATGGAAAGGTATTAAAGCGCATTAATTTGACAGATTCGAGTGCCTCACTTCTTATAAATTCAATGCCAGCAGATCTTGTTTCTATTACGCCAGACACAACAGGTAAGGCTGATTATAAGGGCTCTATGATTTATGGAGCAGATCTTGAGGGCAAGCAGTGGAAGCTTAATTTAACAAACAAAGGTAACTTATACGACTTTACACCTCTTTTTAATGCTGAAGCCACTGTCCTTAATGATAGAATGGAGTTTTTCCAGGTCACTCCTACAATTGGAAGTGATAAAAAGTTGTGGAGCTTTTATGGAACTGGGAACCAACAGAGGCTTCAGGATATTTCACCTAATATTAAGAATAGAATTTTTGGCTTAAAAGATAAAAATTTTCCATTATTTGCAGCAGCTAATGGCTTAGCTAACACAGCATCATCTGTGTTGACAAATGTTTCAGCATCTGGCGCTTGCCCTTCTGCTAATAGTATGGGTTGGTATTTGAATTTAGAAACTAATGAAAAGATTACTGGTAAGATTGGTCTCTTCAATGAAGTCCTATATGCATCTAGATATTTGCCTAAAAAAGGACAAATATGCTCGCCTGGAATTGCTGCGCTTACTGAGCATGATATGTCATGTGGCAATCAGTCTCGAAGAACGGAGTTAGGGGAAGGTATTGCTACTGGTGCAGTTATTCATAATAATGTAATTTACATTGGTATTAGTGGAAAAGGCTCAGGTGATATAAAGGATGATCAAGGTAATGTTATCGGAAAGAAAACAAATAACCTTATCGTAATTACTCCAGCTGCTGGAAACTCACTGGGTAATGGAAAAATTACTCAAGAATCATGGAGGGAAGTCTATTAATTTTTTCTTAGATGAGATTATTTATATCGGCCTAAAATAACCTGTATAAAAAATATGCTATTAAAAAAATAATGAGACTTATTTATGTTTAATTTGTTTATATAATACACGCTATGTTTAAAAAAATAATTAAAGGAATTGTAGGTTATCTCAGTAAGCTCACTGTGGAGCAGGAAGATGTAGTTGGTGTTGATATAACTCCAAATTGTATTAGAGTTGCTCAGCTATCTTCAGTTAAAAAGAAATGGACTTTAACTAAGCTTGGATATAAGTATATTGATGGAAGTTCAAATCACTCCATTATTGAGAATCCGGATAACTATGTTAATAAACTCCTTCAGTTAGTAACAGCTTCAAAAATTAAAACAAAAAGTGCTGCAGTTTCGATTCCTGTGAGCAGTGCGATTATTAAAGTGGTTGCCCTCCCTTTGATGACTGATGAAGAGCTTAAAGTTGCTGTTGCCTCAGAATCACTTTGGGAGAACTCAGTCCAGTTGGCAGAGAACCTGGATGAATACTCTATTTTTTGGCAAGTTTTAAAGAGAGATAGTGCTGAAAATCTAATGCATTTATTATTTGTAGCATCTAAATTAGATGATATTGATAATTATCTTAATATTGTAAGGTCGGCAGGCCTTAACCCAGTTGTTGTTGATGTTCGATGCTTTGCAACGAGGAATGCTCTTGCACTCAGAGAAGACTTGACTAAGTCAGATTCACCAATTGCAATGATTGAGTTTGGTGCTTATGAAAATTATATTTTAATTCTTCACAAGGACTCACCTTTCATTTCTGATATATATTTGTCAGAGAAAGATAGAAACACATTAATGGATCAAGATTCTACTGACGAGCAAGTTAAGGGTATTAGTACTCGTTTTTCAATGCAGGTTGCACAAATGATCTCCTCATATACTGCAAAATACAAAACACAGCAAATTGAAAAATTATTAATTTCTTCTTCAATGCCAAATATTGAGAGAACAGTCGTTAATTTTAATGAAGCTCTTCCTAAGATCGAAGTAGAAATTTTTGATTCATTAGCAAATATACAAATTCCTGAAAATTTGGCAGAAAAATCTACTTCTGAACTTAATAGTTCAATATTCTCATCTGCTTTAGGTTTAGCTACAAGAAAATTAGATGTGTTTGGTTATTATGAATATGTTACAGGTACTAACAACATTAACTTATTGCCTAATAGAGATAGTGTAAAAAGCCAGGAAAAAATGAAATTTTTGTCACGTTGGGGTGTTGTACTATTTGCAATTTTAGTAATTGCATTTGGTACATGGAATTTTCTAGCTAGTGGAAGTGAAGTTGAAAAAGCTGATCTTCTAATGGTTGAATTCAATCAACTTGAGCCCATAAGAAACGAAAAAAATGAAAGATTTTCAGCTCTTAATCTAAAAATAGTAACGATTGAAGAAACTTTAGCTGCTACTAGTAATCTAACCTCCAATCAAGGTTTCATGTACTCAGTATTACTTGGTATTAACTCAGCAGTTCCAGGTAGGTCTTTAAAATTAACTAAAATTAACTATGAAGGTGGAAATGAAATTGAGATAAATGGAGTTTCATCTAATGATGGAAATATTTTAGCCTTTATAGATAATTTATCTGCAAATGAAGTAGTTGAAAAAGCTTCATTATCAACTATGTCGGTTCAAAAAGTTTCTAATCAAGATGTTAAAGCATTTATTATTAAAGTTATATTAATTGAACAAGAAACAATTGATTCTAGGGAGGCAGCTGATGGCGCTTGATATGGATATTGATATAGGGTCTCTTATCAAAGGCCTATTTTCAAAAAAAGAATCAAAAGATGGTGCTGCAAGTGCTCCAAATCCACATGGTAAAACAGCTTTAGTAGTTATTGCTGTTCTTGTATTTATTGGTTTGTATGTTTATTTTGTGTATATTCCAACTCAAAAAGAGTTGCAAATAAAGAATGATAAAATATCTCAAATTGAATCTATTAAGTCTGATATTGCTGGGCTTACAATTAGTATTGAGACTGCTGAAAAGGATTTATTACTAGCTGAAGCTGAGTTTAATAGACGCTCTAAGTTGTTTCATAATGAAAAAGAATTAGAGGATTTGTATGGTGAAATCAGCTTGTTAGCTATGAGCAATAAGTTGACTATAACAAAAATAGAAAAAGGTATTGAAATGCCAATTTTCTCAGAAGGGTTTTGTGGTGATGATGATAATTTAGGGGAAGAACTTTCGGCTGAAGATCAGTATAATGAAGAAGAAATGACTGATGTACTTCAAAAAGTTGGGTATTATGAATTCAAAGTTAATCTTGAAATTAGTGGAAACTATACTCAGTTTACAAATTTTCGAAATGGGTTAGCTCAGCTGACAAAAATTTTAAATATAAATAAAGAGTCAATTGTGGTTCCTGGAGGCGCTGAATCAAAAGGCGGTGAGGTTAAAGTTTCAAGCATAATTGCAACTTATCGCTTACCGAAAAATGAAACAGAAGCATGCGCAGACCCAAATTCCATAGAAACTAGAGAGGAGTTTTAATGAAGACTAAATTTGTAAATATTATATCCTTGATGTTTTTTTTGACATCACTAACAAGTGTTTCTTATGCTGCAGAAAATGCGTTTGGTTCACTTCCTTCTGCTAATGTTTCACCGCAATCATCAGGTGGTTATTCTAGTGAGCAAATAGATCTAAGTGTCCACCCTTTGCTTCAAAATGAAATCATATCAAATACTATAATTGGTATTATGATTTCCCCTTCGCTTAAATCTGCTTATATAAGAACTGCAAATGGTGATGATTACTTTGTGAGAGTCGGTGATAAGCTAGGTAATGCAAATGGCACAATTACAGAAATAACCTATGAAGGAATTGAGGTAACAGAGGATAGCAAAGTTGTGTCTCTAGCTGTAAGAAATAGGAGTGTTTCAAATGAAAATTCAGAATAATAAATTTATATTAACACTATTAGTAATTTTACTATCATCTTGTGTGCCATCATCAGGTAAATTAAGTAAAGGCGCATTATTAGAGGTTAATGAGGGTTCTTTATTAATTGATTCAGAAACTTTTATAGCAGATCAGAAAGATCAAGTTAGAACTACAGCTGAAACAGGTCCAATTTTAGATGATGAGTCCGCTAAATATAGAATTGCTAAATCCTCAGATAGAAGACAAATTAATAAAGAAGAAAGAGAAATTAGTATTGATGTTGCTTCAAAAGTCACTTTTCCGATATCAATAAATTTTGAAAATATCTCAATTAAAAGTATGGCTTTAATGTTTTCTGAGGCAACTGGTAAGAATATCTTGATAGGAGATGAAGTTAAAGGCTTTGTATCCGCTAAACTTGATAATGTTCCTTGGGAAAAGGCACTTGATTCAATTTTAAAAATTAAGGAACTTGCAAAATACGTAGATGATGAGGCTAATATTATTCGTATTCACAGTCAAGAAGTTCTTGTGGCTCAAGAGGCATATGATCTTCAGATTATTGAGGCAATGGAGAAAACTAAAGCTGCTGAAAGCGCTACTGAGCCTCTTTATACAGATATTTTTAAGTTATATTACACAACAGCTAGCAAGGTTAGTGAAGAAATTCAAAGTGTTATTAATGGTTCTGCTGGTGAAGCTGAAGGTGGAGAGTCTAGCTCTAAAATTGAAATTACTATTGATGAAAGACTTAACTACTTAATTGTTAAGGCAACCAAAGAAGATTTAGATTTTATTGAAACACTAATCGATGAATTGGATGTTAGAACTAAGCAAATTCTAATAGAGGCTTTTATTGTTGAAGCTTCAGAAGACCTTGGTAAAGCCTTGGGAGCAAAGTTTGGAATCACAGCTCCTGATGCCAACATTTTAGGTTTTAGAGATGGAGATAGTGAGGATAAGTTTGACTTCATTGGAGGTTTTGATAATACAGGCTCTATTGCTGGAAATGCATTGTCATTTATCCTTGGTACTGCTACTAGTAATTTAAAGCTTGAATTGCTTGCGTCAGAATCTCAGGGTATAACAAAAATTTTATCGAATCCACGAGTATTTACCCTTGATGGTCAAGCAGCTGAAATCAAGCAAGTAGATCAAATACCCTATACTAAATCTGAGGGTGGTGTATCTTCGGTTGAGTTGAAAGAGGCTGGAATCACACTTAAAGTAACACCAGTAATTGTAGGCGATGGTAATATCATTCTTACCGTTGAAGTTGAAAAATCAACAGTTGATACTACTGTTTCAAATCCTCCAATAGCAAAAAGAACAATTACAACAAAATTGCTAGTACAAGATCAAACTATTGTTGTAATTGGAGGAGTATTCACTCAGTCATTTAAAGATTCACAGTCTAAAACACCATTATTGGGAGATCTTCCTTACATAGGACACCTGTTTAAGAGAGATGAGAAAACGGATGTTCGAAAAGAGATTTTGGTTTTTCTAGCACCTACTATAATTTAAGCTAAACAATATGCCAAGTCTGGGAATACCATCAGAATCTGCTGAACAAATTGCAAGCTTATTACATAGTAATGAGCTAATAAGCGAGAGTGACTTAAAGAGTGCAATGGTTTCTAGTGATGAGGGTGAAAAATGTCTTATTGAGACTCTTATTGAATATAAATTTACAAATGAAAAAACTATTGCTAGCGCTATTTCAGGTAGTTATGATATTGAATTTTTGCCTGAACTTAGCACTGATAATATAGATTTTACAACTTCTGATATATTGCCTCAAAAATATATTTTAGAAAATAGAATTGTGCCAATTAGTGTTCATGGCCATACTTTAGATGTTGCTATTTCTGAGCCTTCTGCGTTAAATCAAATGCAAAGTATTGCATTGCTTACGGATAAAAAAGTAAACCCTTATCTTGTTACTATTAGTCAAATTAGTACAATATTAGATAGCTTTAATTCCATAGATCCCTCATCAGCATCAGCGCCAAGAACTCCTAGAGTTAATAAGAAAACAAATACTTCGGCGAGTGCAATTCGAAAAGAACAAGCTGCAGATGCCAAAATAAAATCTGAAACAAAAATTGATCCTGCAATTGCTAAAAAAGCTAGGCTAGATAAATTAAATCAAGAAAAGGCTGTTGCTAAAGTCTCAAAAGAGGATGATGACAGTGAACAATATTCTGCTGTCGTAGTTCAATTTATTGATAAAAACCTTAAAAAAGCAATCAAAGAGGGTGTTAGTGATGTTCACTTTGAAGTTTTTAAGCATTCTGCTAGGATGCGTTTTCGTCTTGATGGTGTTTTAAGGGAAGAGCCAGGGACCGAAAAAATATTATTTGAAAATTACTCGAAAATTATTACTCGTATTAAAATCATGTCAAGGCTTGATATTGCTGAGAGAAGGAAAGCGCAAGATGGTGCCATTACCTTAAAGGTTGATGACAAAGAAGTTGATTTTCGAGTATCTTGTATGCCAACTAGCTTTGGTGAAAGAGTTGTAATGCGTATTTTAGATACTGATGGAATTGACTTATCTATCGAAAAACTAGGATTTCATGAAGATGATGAAAAAGCATTTATTGATTCTATCACTTCACCACAAGGAATGGTTCTTGTTACAGGTCCAACTGGTTCTGGTAAATCAACAACCCTTTATGCGGCACTTAATAAAATTAATAAAGAAGATATTAATATTCTCACAGCTGAAGACCCAGTCGAATTTACGCTTAATGGTGTTGGTCAGGTTCATGTTAAGCCAGACTATGGAATGACTTTTGCATCTGCATTACGATCTTTCCTTCGGCAAGATCCTGAAGTTGTTATGGTTGGTGAGATTCGTGATCAAGAGACAGTTGAAATTGCTATAAAAGCAGCTTTAACTGGGCATCTAGTTCTTTCTACTCTTCACACTAATGATGCGGTAAGTACAATTACTCGAATTTTAAATATGGGAGTGCAGCCTTATTTAATTACATCTGCCTTAACTCTAATTGTAGCTCAGCGTTTGGCAAGAAAAAATTGTACTGAGTGCCTTGTTGAGGATGAAAGCATCAATGATAGTCAGTTACAATCTGTTGGTTTTTCTGCAGAAGAGGCTACAAGAGTTACATTATTTAAAGGAAATGGATGTGATATTTGTAATAATACTGGCTATAAAGGACGCAAAGGTATCTATGAGGTTTTAAGAATTTCTGATAATATGATTGAAGGTATATTACAAGAAAAAACTACACCAGAGTTAAAAAAGATTGCGTTAGAAAAGGATAACTTTTTAAATATGCAAGAGATTGGTAGAACTTTCCTTAAAGATGGTTCAATTTCTATTGAAGAATATAAAAGAATACTAATTTTAGATTAATTGGAGTTTAGATGGCAGTAACATATTCTTATAAAGGCATACTTGGTAATAAATATACTGAAGGTAAGATCATTGCTATCAATAAAGATGAGGCTGCTTTTAAGTTAAAACAAGATAAGATTATTATTACTTCTCTAGATAAAGTATCTGGAAAAGAAGAAATCATTAAAGAAAAAAAAGAAAAAAAAGATAAGAAAGTAAAAATTCCAAAAAAAGTACCTATAAAAGAAGTAATCATTTTTACAAAAAAATTTGAAACAATGGTCCGTGCTGGATTACCTATTCTTGAAAGTATTAAGATGATTGAAGTACAAACAGAGCATAGAGGGTTTAGGCTTATTGTTAAAGATATCCATGATTCAGTTGAGTCAGGTAATACCTTATCTGACTCTTTTGAGAAATATCCTGGAGCGTTTGATAATATCTTTATTAATCTCCTTAGGGCTGGAGAATCAAGTGGTAAGGTGCAATTGTTTTTATCCAAATTAGTTATTAATATGGAAAAACAGGAAAAAATTAAACAAAGCATCAAAGGTGCAATGATGTATCCAATGATTCTTCTATGTGTTGCTATTGCTGTTGTTACCTTGATGCTTGTTTATGTTGTCCCTGTTTTTGAGGAAATGTTTGCTGGAAAAGCAGGTGGCCTTCCAGCTGCAACTCAAGCGGTTGTTAATATCAGTGCATTCATCCGAAACCCACTAAAAGGCGGTGTCCTTGCAATTTCCATAGTAGGTATTTTTATGACATCATCATTTGCAATTAGTAAGAGCTATAAAATTAGGAAGACATGGCATAAACTAGTTCTTAGATTACCCCTATTTGGAGGTTTGGTTAACAAGTCATCTTTATCTAAAATAGCAATGATTCAAGGAAATTTAAGGGCTGCTGGAGTGCCAGAAATGGAAGCTTTAGATATTGCAGCTAGTGCTAGTAATAATCTTATAATCAAAGAAGCGATGGTTGATGTCCGCCGTGGTGTTTTTTCAGGTGAACCGCTGTCTCAGTTATTTGGAAAAACTCCAAAAATTTTCCCTGCTTCATTTGTTGCTCTTGTTTCTGTTGGTGAAAGAACGGGTAATATGGAAGAAATGTATGGATCAATTTCTAGTTATTATGAGGGTGAGATGGATCTTGTAATTGAAAAACTAACTGCTATGCTTGAGCCAATAATGATGGTATTTATGGGTGTT
>Ga0209816_1001524_pt1 | contig 17271 bp, 16 predicted proteins | sample CoawatmetaG01DNA_FD_187509 | JGI IMG/M metagenome (GOLD analysis project Ga0209816, IMG submission 187509) | Marine microbial communities from the West Antarctic Peninsula - Coastal water metaG017-DNA (SPAdes) (version 2) | ecosystem: Environmental > Aquatic > Marine > Coastal ... | reverse complement strand
CAGCAGGTACGGTGCAACCAGCAACCATTCCTCGTCGCTCACGTCAGATGGATACGGCTTGCGGCAAATGCTCATCCCACCTTGGATGAAGCAGCAAACCTCTCAAGTCCATAACAGCCTCTAGCGGGGTTTTTGGTTTTCAGGCTTCCGTGATTGTTTCGGTGCTATTTCGGGGGTCGATGATCCGATGCGAGGGGGGCTCGATCAGGCCGGGCTCTTGCTGGGCGGAACCGATGTGCGACGGTTATGAGGGGCCGGTACCGTTTTCGCGTATAGGGCGATTATGACCGACCCGTTCGACCGCGATCTTGCCCGACTGGCCCGAAATGGGCTGCCCCATGCCCTGGACGATCTGGAGCGACGGGTTGCCATCGCCGTCGCCGGTCCGGCGGAGGGGGGGCGGCCGATGCGGGGCATGGTCGTGGCCGGTGTCGTGGCGCTGGGCCTGGGTGTTGCCGGGGGTGGCGTGGTCGCGGAACGGATCGCGGCGCGCGAGCGGCCGCCGGTCGTGATCGCCGCGCTCGAGATGGGCCTCGCCCCTTCGACGCTGTTGCTCGGCCGATGAACGGGGCGATGCGGCGTCATCTGCTGACCATGGCGATCGCCTTTGTGGCGGCGCTGGCCGGCGTGGCGATCGGGTGTCGGGTCCTGATGCCGACACCTTCGGCACCGAGCGACATCCACACATTGGTCCACCGCGACATCGCGCTCGACGCGCAGCAAAAGGTGGCGCTCGATCAGTTGGAGGCGCAGTTTGCGGTGCGTCGGGCCGAATTGGAGGCGCGGCTTCGCGGCGACAATGCCCGGCTGGCCGCGGCGATCGAGGCGGAGCATCGCGACGGGCCGCAGGTCTCGCAGGCGATCGACGCAGTGCACCACACGATGGGCGATCTGCAAAAGGCGACGCTGGCGCATGTCTTTGCGATGCGCCGTGTCCTGCGTCCCGATCAGGCGGCGATTTTCGACCGGCTGGTGGTGGCCAAGCTGACCGACACGGCGCGGTAAGCGCGGCGGGTGGGCGAGCGCGATCTGGCGGGACTGGCGGACGGCGATCTGGTGGCGCTGGCCCGTGCCGGACGGCCGGGTGCCTATGCGGCGATCATCACCCGGCATAAGGCGGCGCTCTATCGCCTGGTGCTGGCGCATGTCCGCGACGCGGACGAGGCGCTCGATCTGGTGCAGGAAAGCTTCGTCGCGGCGCATGGCGCGCTGGGGCGGTTTGATGCGGCGCGGTCGCTGCGCGCGTGGCTGAGCGCCATCGCGCTCAACAAATGCCGGGACTGGGCGCGGCGGCGGCGGGTGCGCGCGATGCTGGCGCGTGTCCTGCCGGTCGAGGCGGCAGAGGCGGTGGCCGACGACCGGATCGGGGCGGAGGCCGCCGCGATCGAGCGCGATTCGCTGGCCCGCACGCTGGCGGCGCTCGATTCGCTGCCCGAGGCGCTGCGCAGCCCGCTGATCCTGTGCGCGGTGGAGGGGCTGAGCCAGAGCGAGGCGGCCGAGGCGCTGGGGCTGAGCGTCAAGGCGGTGGAATTGCGCATCCGCCGCGCACGGGCCGCGCTACGCGACAAGACGGGGTGAGGGGTTTGCGCGGCGCGTGCGTATAGCCGGGCATGACCGATTTCATGACCGCGATGCGCCGCCGTGACATGCTGGCCGGGGGACTGGGCCTAGCTGTGCTGGCCCATGGGCCCGCCTGGGCACAGAGCCATGCGCACGGGCTGTCGCCGCGCGCCGAACTGAGCGGGCCCGACATCACCCTGACCGTCGCGCGCCAGCATATGATGATCGACGGCAAGCCCTATCACGCGATCGGCATCAACGGCATGACGCCCGCGCCCCTGATCCGCCTGCGCGAGGGACAGCGGGCGCGGATCACCGTCGTCAACGCGCTGGACGAGGAGACGTCGATCCATTGGCACGGGCTGCTCTTGCCCTTCCAGATGGACGGTGTGCCGGGGATCAGCTTTCCCGGCATCCCGGCGGGCGGGCGCTTCACGTACGAGTTTCCGGTCCTCCAGGCCGGGACCTATTGGTATCACAGCCATTCGGGGCTCCAGGAACAGGAGGGCCATTACGGCCCGATCGTGATCGACCCGGCCGGGGCCGATCCCATCGCGTCGGAGCGTGAGCATGTGATCGTGCTGTCCGACCATAGCCCGCTGCATCCCCATGCGATCTTTCGGCGGTTGAAGCTGCAGGGCGGCTATTTCAACTATCAGAAACAGACGATTGCGGGCCTGCTCGCGGGACGCGACCAGCCCCTGCGCGAGCGGCTCGACTGGGGGCGGATGCGGATGGATCCGACAGACGTGTCGGACGTGACGGGATCGACCTATCGCTATCTGGTCAACGGGCATGGTCCGGCGGACAATTGGACCGGGCTGTTCACGCCGGGCGAGCGGGTGCGGCTGCGCGTCATCAATGCCTCGGCCATGACCAATTTCAATATCCGCATCCCCGGCCTGTCGCTGAGCGTCGTACAGGCGGACGGGCAGAATGTGCAGCCGGTCGGCGTCGACGAACTCCAGATCGCGGTGGCCGAGACCTATGACCTGATCGTCACGCCCACCGAAGACCGGGCCTATACGCTGGTGGCGGAGGCCTGGGACCGGTCGGGCATGGCGCGGGGGACGCTGGCGCCGCGTATGGGGATGGTGGCGCCGGTGCCCGCACTGCGTGCCCGGCCGCTGGCGACCATGAAGGACATGGGGATGGGGGATATGGCGGCTATGGGCCATGGCGCATCCGCCTGTCCGCCCGAACATGCCGCCATGGGCCATTGCAAGCCGGATCAGCCCGGCGGCGCATCCATGGATCACGGTGCGATGAACCACGACATGCGTGACTTCGCCAATGCGCCGGGCCTGCCGCGCACGCCGGTGGTGCAGACGGTCGCGCCGATGCCGATGGACCGGACCGGCGAGCCGCCCCAGGGTCTGGCGGATGTCGGACACCGGGTGCTGACCTATCGCGACCTGAAGAGCGTTTCGGTCAATCCTGACCGCCGGGTGCCGTCCCGCGCGCTGACCATCCACCTGACCGGCAATATGGAGCGCTATATGTGGGCGTTCGACGGGGTGAAGCTGAACGCCGTCACCGCGCCGATCCCGTTCCGCCTGGGCGAGCGGGTGCGGGTGACGCTGGTCAACGATACGATGATGGCGCATCCCATCCACCTGCACGGCCATTTCTTCGAGATGGTAACGGGGCATGGCGACCATGCGCCGCGCAAGCACACCGTCAACGTCGCGCCGGGCGGCACCGTCACCTTCGACCTGACCGCCGATGCGGAGGGCGACTGGGCCTTTCACTGCCACATGCTCTATCACATGCATGCGGGCATGATGCAGGTCGTCACCGTCCGGCCCGACACGAAGAAGGAGGCGGCGGCATGATCCTGTTCGCGCTCCTGCTCGCCCAGCCGCAGCACCAGCATGACATGATGCCGGGCATGGCGATGCCCGGCATGACCATGGCGCCTGCGCCGAAGCCCAAGGCGAAACCCGCACCCAAGCGCCAATCGGTCAAGCGTCGCCCTGTGCGTCGCAAGGCGCGTACGGGGAAAGCCCCGGAGGCGATAGCGTGCTCCCCCGAACATGCCGCGATGGGCCATTGCACGCCGAAAGCCGTCCCCGTCGCCATGAGTCACGGTGCGATGAGTCACGGGGCGATGCCGGGCATGATGCCGATGCCCGCCGGGGCCGGGGAAGCCTGTCCGCCTGAACATGCCGCGATGGGCCATTGCAAGCCGAAGGACGCGCCCGCCGCCATGGACCATGGCGCAATGGATCACGGAGCGATGCCGGGCATGATGTCGATGCCCGCCGGGGCTGCGGCCGCCTGTCCGCCCGAACATGCGGCGATGGGGCATTGCAAACCCGCTGCATCGACCGGCGAACCGGCCGATCCCCATCAGGCCATGGGTCATGGGGCGATGCCCGGCATGGCGATGGACCATGGTGCGATGGCGGGAATGGCGCCGGGGCAGGGGGCCGTAGGCCATGCGCCGCCGCCCCCGCCGCCGACCGATCGCGCCGCCGACCGCTTTTACGACCCCGCCGTCATGGCTGGCGCGAACGCGCGGATGCGCAGCGAGCATGGCGGAATGCGCTTTTCGCAAATCCTGTTCAACCTGGCCGAGGTCCAGGTCCGCGACGGTCGCGACGGCTATCGCTGGGACGGTGAGGGCTGGTTCGGTGGCGACATCCATCGGCTGGTCGTGAAGAGCGAGGGCGAGGGGGACTTCGGCCGGTCGGTCGGCGCGGCCGAGATACAGGCGCTCTATGCGCGGGCCATCGACCCTTATTGGAACCTGCAGGCGGGTGTGCGCCAGGACATCGGATCGGGCGTCCGCCGAACCTATGCGGTGGTCGGCATCGAGGGGCTCGCCCCCTATTGGTTCGATGTCGAGGGCGCGCTGTTCCTGTCCGACAGGGGCGACGTGCTGGCCCGGGCCGAGGCCTGGGTCGACCAGCGCATCACCCAGCGCGCGGTCCTGCAACCTCGCATGGAAGTGAATCTGGCCGCGCAGGACGTGCCCGAGCAGCGCATCGCGGCGGGCGTGTCGAGCATCGAGCTGGGGCTGCGCCTGCGCTACGAGATCGCGCGGGAGTTCGCGCCCTATGTCGGGGTGAACTGGGAACGGCGCTATGGCCCGGCGGCGGGGAGCGGTGCGGCGCTGGCGCTGGGCATCCGCACCTGGTTCTGACGGGTCAGTCGCGGTCCTGCCATTCGGCGTCGATGACCAGCAGCAGCCGGCCCTCGCCGCTGTCGGCGATCGGCGGCGAGCGGTGGATGATCGCACGGTCCCCGGCCAGGGCACGGCCCTTGAACAGCCCAACATCGCCCGCCGCCAGCGTGCGCGGTGGCGTATCCGCATCGGCGCCGAGCGGCAGCCACTGGGTCGCTTGGCCCGAATAGGTGCAGATCAGCCGGAGCGCGACGTAATCGGCGTGGAATTTCCAGCAGCCATTGCCGGTGATCCGCTCCAGCCGCACCTCGACCCGGTCCTCGCCCGACAGGGTTGCGAACAGCGCAGCGAGACGCCCGACATCGCGCGCCAGCACATCGTGCCAGTCCGGGCCAGCGCCGCCGAGCCGCATCGCCAGTTGCGCCTCCACCGCTTGCGCCGGGCCGGCGAAGCGGATCGTCTGCCAATCCGTCAGGTCGGGCGCGTCCAGCGGGGAGGGACGTTGCCAGATGGCCAGGGTGATTGCGGGATCGTCGATCGCAGCCAGGGCAGCGGCGTCCGCGCCGCTTGTGACATGATCGGGCAGGACGAGGTCGATGGGCGGCGCAAGTTCGACGCACACACGCTATCCTTTGATAAAACTGGTAATATGATGTTACAACATTAATTAAAGGGAGCAAGATGCACGGCATATCCATGCGAAAAGGGGCGGCACCTTGCGGCACCGCCCCTCCGGATGTCAGGAATGATCGGCCGGTTTACGCGGCCTCTTCATCCGGGAACGCGTTGGTCGGCTTCGAACCCCAGATGGCGTAGAACAGGATGTAGAGTTCGCATGCCGCAGGGATCAGAAACGAGATGCTCAGACCGTGATGGTCGGCGATCCAGGCCTGCACCGTGGCCAGGGCGCCACCGGCGATGGCCATGACGAGGAGGCCAGAGCCCTCTTCGGTCAACGGGCCAAGCCCCTTGATGCCGAGCGTGAAGATGGTCGGGAACATGATCGAGTGGAACAGGCCGACCAGCACAAGCGCCCACATCGCCAGATGACCGCTGCCCAGAACCGCAGTCATGACCAGGATGGTCGCGACCAGAGCATTGAAGCCCAGCAGGCGGGCGGGGGCGATATAGCGCATGATGAAGGCGCCCAGGAAGCGACCGACCATCATGCCGCCCCAGAGCAGGGTAAGGTAGTGGCTGGCTTCCGACGCGCTGAGATTGGCGATGTTCGGCTGCTGGATGAAGCTGATGAGCAGCGAACCGACGCAGATTTCCGCCAGCACGTACAAGCCGATCGCGGGCACGCCGAAAACCAGGTTGCGGTGTTTCCAGAGCGAATGCTGGTGCCGTTCGGTCGCGGCCATGCGGCTGGTCGCGGATCCGAGATTGGGCAGCTTGAAACGACCGATGATGATCGCGATGACGACCAGCACCGCCGCGATCAGCAGATAGGGGATCTGCACCGACTGCGCATCGGCCAGCTTCTGCGCGGCGGTCAGCTTGACCTCGCCGCCCTCGGCCGTGCCCGAGGCGGAGCGCGACAGGATCAGCATCGCGCCGAAGGTCGGGGCGACGAACGTGCCGAGCGAGTTGAACGCCTGCACCAGATTGAGACGGAACGACGCCGTGCTGGGCGGCCCGATCACCGCGACATAGGGATTGGCCGCGACCTGAAGCAGGGTGATCCCGCAGGCGAGGACGAACAGCGCGGTCAGGAAGAATCCATAGGAGGCGAATTGCGACGCGGGCACGAACCCCACCGCGCCCACCGCCATGATGACGAGGCCGACGACCATCGAACGCTTGTAGCCAATCCGTTCGATCAGCTTGGCGGAGGGGAACGACGCGACGCCATAGGCGATGAACCAGACGAACTGGATCAGCAGCGACTGGGTGTAGTTGAGATCGAAAACGGCCTTCAGATGGGGAATCAGAATGTCGTTGAGGACGGTGATGAAGCCCCACATGAAGAACAGGCTGGCGAGCAGGGCCAGTGCGGGGCCGTAACTGGTGGCGCCTCCTGTCCCGACAGGCGTTGCGCTGCTGGCGCGGGACGTGACGGGTGCGGCCATGGCATTCCTCTCCTTCGCGCCGGTCGGCATCGGCAAAAGATGTTCGACGACCGGCTTGCTCCTGATTTTTTGTCTGACTATAGTGACGCAAAAGGCGCGTCAATGGCGTCTGGCGACGGAGGGATGAGGCATGTCGATGGCGTCAATCAAGAGCTTTTTCACTTTGGTAGCGGTAACCTCCGCCATGACATCCACCGCCGCTCTCGCGAGCGAGGCCAAGCGCGCGCCAGCCGGTTATTCGGCAGATGGCGGCGCCATCGAAACGGTGACCCTGACCAACAAGGCCGGGCTGTCGGCGCGCGTCCTGACGTACGGCGCGACCCTGCAATCGGTGATGGCGCCCGATCGCGACGGCAAATTCGCCGACGTGCTGCTCGGCTATGACAAGGCCGAGGATTATGTGAACCATCCCAATTTCTTCGGCGTGACGGTCGGCCGCTTCGCCAATCGCATCGCAGGCGGGCGCTTCTCGCTCGACGGCCAGAGCTATCAGCTGCCGCTCAACGACAAGGTCAATTCGCTGCATGGCGGGGCCAAGGGCTTCGACAAGCATCTGTGGCGCATCGTGTCGATGAAGGACGGCCCGACCGCCAGCGTGGTGATGGCGCTGACCAGCCCGGACGGCGACCAGGGCTATCCCGGCAAGGTCGATGCGACCGTCACCTATTCGCTGGACGAGGCGGGCGCGCTGACCATCGCGTTCGAGGCGAAGACCGACAAGCCGACCGTCGTCAACATGACGAACCACGCGATCTTCAACCTGAACGGCGAAGGATCGCCGCTGGGTGCGACCTTCCACAAGCTGACCATCCCGGCCGCCGCCTATACGCCGGTCGATGCCAAGCTGATCCCGACCGGCGAGCGTCGTCCGGTGCAGGGCACCGTCTTCGACTTTCGCAGTCCCCGCGTCGTGGCGGACGGTATCCGCGACGGCAACGACCAGCAGATCCGCTATGGCCAGGGGTACGACCATAATTTCGCGCTCGACAAGGGCCTGACCGCAACGCCCCAGCTGGCCGCGCGGCTGGAGGATCCCGCCTCGGGTCGCGTGCTCGAAGTGCTGTCGACCGAGCCGGGCGTGCAATTCTATACCGGCAATTTCCTGGATGGCACCTATGTCGGCAAGAAGGGCCATCTGTACCGCATGGGCGACGGCATCGCGCTGGAGCCGCAGAAATTCCCGGACTCGCCCAACAAGCCCGATTTCGTCTCGCCCCGCGTCGACCCGGGCAAGCCGTATCGCCATACCATGATCTATCGTTTCTCCATCGCCCGCTGACCGAAAGCCTGACATGACCGACACGCCCGCCCCGAAGCTGCGCAGCCGCGCCTGGTTCGATAACCCTGAGAATATCGACATGACCGCGCTCTATCTGGAGCGGTATCTAAACTTCGGCCTGTCGCTGGAGGAGCTTCAGTCGGGCAAGCCGATCATCGGCATCGCGCAGACTGGTTCGGACCTCTCGCCCTGCAACCGCCATCACCTGGTGCTGGCCGAGCGGGTGCGCGAGGGCGTGCGCGAGATGGGCGGTATCGTCCTGGAATTCCCGGTCCACCCGATCCAGGAAACCGGCAAGCGCCCGACCGCGGGCCTTGACCGCAACCTGGCCTATCTGGGCCTGGTCGAGGTGCTGTACGGCTATCCGCTCGACGGCGTCGTGCTGACCATCGGTTGCGACAAGACGACACCGGCGATGCTGATGGGCGCCGCGACCGTCAACATCCCCGCGATCGCGCTGTCGGTCGGGCCGATGCTCAACGGCTGGCACAAGGGCGAGCGGACCGGCTCGGGCACCATCGTGTGGAAGGCGCGCCAGATGCTGGCGGCGGGCGAGATCGACGATGCGGAGTTCATCCGCCTGGTCGCCAGTTCGGCACCGTCGACCGGCTATTGCAACACCATGGGCACGGCGACGACGATGAACAGCATGGCCGAGGCGCTGGGCATGTCGTTGCCCGGTTCGGCCGCGATCCCCGCGCCGTATCGCGATCGCCAGGAGGTCGCGTACCTCACCGGCAAGCGCATCGTCGAGATGGTGCAGCAGGATCTGAAGCCCTCCGACATCCTGACCAAGGAGGCGTTCCACAACGCGATCAAGGTCAATTCGGCGATCGGCGGCTCGACCAACGCACCGATCCACCTGGCCGCGATCGCGCGCCACATCGGCGTCGACCTGCCCGTCAAGGACTGGGAGACCGAGGGGCACAAGATCCCGCTGCTCGTGAACCTGCAGCCGGCGGGCGAGTATCTGGGCGAGGATTATTACCGCGCCGGCGGCGTGCCTGCGGTGGTCAACCAGCTGATCGAGCAGGGGCTGATCCACGAGGACGCGATGACCGTCAACGGCAAGACCATGGGCGAGAATTGCCGCGGCGTCGCGATCGAGGACGAGAAGGTGATCCGTCCGTTCGACGCGCCTCTGAAGGACGAGGCGGGCTTCATTGTCCTGTCGGGCAATCTGTTCGACGCGGCCGTGATGAAGACCAGCGTGATCTCCGAGGAGTTCCGCGAACGCTATCTGTCCAACCCCGAGGACCTGAACGCCTTTGAAGGCCCGGCGGTCGTGTTCGACGGGCCGGAGGATTATCACCACCGGATCGACGATCCCGCGACCGGCATCACGCCCGAGACGCTGCTGTTCATGCGCGGCGCGGGGCCGATCGGCTATCCGGGCGCGGCCGAGGTCGTCAACATGCGGCCGCCCGCCTATCTGATCACCGAGGGCGTGCACTCGCTGCCCTGCATCGGTGACGGGCGTCAGTCGGGCACGTCGGGCTCGCCCTCGATCCTGAACGCCAGCCCCGAGGCGGCGGCGATGGGTGGCCTGGCGCTGATCGAAACCGGCGACCGGGTGCGGATCGACTTGAACAAGGGCACCGCCAACATCCTGATCTCGGACGAGGAACTGGCCGAGCGTCGCAAGGTGCTGGCGGCGGCGGGCGGGTATAAATATCCCGCATCACAGACGCCGTGGCAGGAAATCCAGCGCTCGGTGGTTGGCCAGATGTCGACGGGTGCGATCCTGGAAGGCGCGGAGAAGTATCAGCGCATCGCCCAGACCCAGGGCTTGCCGCGCGACAATCACTAAAAGCTGAAGGGCAAAGGCCGGGCGGAGATGTCTCTTCCCGGCCTTCGCCTCGATCCCCCAGCGGTTCGGGGGTCAGTGTTGCAGCAGCCAGGCCAGCGCCGCGTCGTACGACAGAAAGGCTTCGAGATGTTCCAGCGGATAATTCTGCCGGATCTGGGACTTTAGCGGGCTGGAATCGACGACCAGGGCGAGCCGGTCATCGGGCTGATAATGTTCGATGATGCCGTCGCGCATCCGGTGCACCATGGCGATCGTCATGATGGGCGCGCCGCGCCGATCGACCAGCGCCTTGGCATAACCGCTTAGCCTGGCCCGCGACTCGGCTAGGAAGGGGCTGAAGGCAGGCCAGTAACGGTCCGCTATTTCAGGTGTCCAGGCCCCGGTCGCTCGGACATGGACGATATGATGCTCATCCATCCATAGGGCGAATGCGGGATCGTCGAATCTCATCGGTGTGACCCTTTACGCCACCTTTTGGTCGGATGACATTGTTGACATGTGACTTAATACCAAAAACGTTTCTGGTTACGCAAAGGTTTAACGGCGAAGGGGGCCATTCCCGCGTGCCCCGGCGCCGCATCCAGCGCTTGACCTGCGAAGTGCAGCATTCGATACCGCTAACAAGAGTGGCGGAGAGGAATTTATGTCGACCAATCTCACCGATCTGATCGGAGCCCTGCCGGATGACTGGCGAGAGGGGCGTTTCGTCGGGCGGATCGACCGTGGCGAGGGGCCGTGCCCCATCCTCGTCGTACAGGGCCAGGCTTATGACATGAGCCGCGTCGCCCCGACCGTCGCCGACCTGCTGGCGGGGGGCACGATCGACCCGGCGCAGGGCGAGGCGCTGGGCGACCTGGCCGAATTGGGCCTGTCGCCGGACGAAGGCGCCGCCCACCGGCTGCTGTCGCCGATCGACCTGCAATGTGTGAAGGCGGCGGGCGTGACCTTTGCCGTGTCCGCGCTGGAGCGGGTGATCGAGGAGCGCGCGCGCGGCGACCATGCCAAGGCGGCGGGCCTGCGCGCCACGCTGGAAGAGGCGCTGGGCGGCAATATCCGCTCGGTCGTGCCCGGCTCGCCGGAAGCCGCGCAGCTGAAGGACGCGTTGATCGCGGAAGGCCTGTGGTCGCAATATCTGGAGGTCGCGATCGGCCCGGATGCGGAGATCTTCACCAAGTCGCCGGTGCTGTCCACGGTGGGCTGGGGGATGCCGGTCGGGGTCCGTTCCGACTCGACCTGGAACAATCCCGAGCCCGAGGTGGTGCTGGTCGCCGATGCGCATGGCCAGGCGGTCGGCGCGACGCTGGGCAACGACGTCAACCTGCGCGATTTCGAGGGGCGCTCGGCGCTGCTGCTCGGCAAGGCGAAGGACAATAACGCCTCCTGCTCGCTGGGGCCGCTGGTCCGCCTGTTCGACGACGGCTTCACCATGGACGATGTCCGGTCGAGCGAGGTCAAGCTGACCATCACCGGCACCGACGGCTATGTGCTGGAAGGCGCCAGCTCGATGGACCAGATCAGCCGCGATCCGGAGGATCTGCTGGGCCAGGCGCTCAGCGAGCATCATTATCCGGACGGCTTCGTCCTGTTCCTGGGCACGCTGTTCGCGCCGACCCAGGACCGTGACGAGCCGGGCCGCGGTTTTACCCACAAGGTCGGCGACACGGTCGTCATCACCAATCCGCGCCTTGGCACGCTGGTCAATCCGGTGACGACCTCGGCCGATGCCCCCGCCTGGACCTTGGGTCTGGGCCAATTGATGCGCAACCTGGCCCAGCGCGGCCTGTTGTGACGGAGTCCGAAACCATGTTGCAGAAGACCAGCGCCCCGGCCGACATCGCCGCGCGCTATCCCAGCCTGATCGACAAGCGCGTCATCGTGACGGGCGGCGGATCGGGCATCGGCGAGGGACTGGTCGAGGCGTTCGTGGCACAAGGGGCCCGCGTCGCGTTCGTCGACATCGCCGAGGCGGCGAGCCAGGTCCTGGTCGACCGGCTTACCCCTGATGCGCGCCATGCGCCGATCCATCGCCGCTGCGACCTGACGAACCTGGACAGCCTGAAGGCGATCTTCGCCGATCTGGAGGCCGCGCTGGGCGGCGTCGACATCCTGGTCAACAATGCGGGCAACGACGATCGCCACAGCATCGAAGACGTGACCCCGGCCTATTGGGACGAGCGGCTGAACGTCAATCTGCGGCACCAGTTCTTTGCGGCGCAAGCGGTGATCCCCGCGATGAAGCGGGCAGGGGGCGGCGCGATCCTGAACTTCGGGTCGATCAGCTGGCATCTGGGGCTCAACGACCTGGTCCTCTACCAGACCTGCAAGGCCGCGATCGAAGGGCTGACCCGGAGCCTTGCGCGCGATCTGGGCCGCGAGAATATCCGCGTGAACACCATCGTGCCGGGCAATGTGCAGACGCCGCGCCAGGAGAAATGGTACACGCCCGAAGGCGAGGCGGAGATCGTCGCGGCGCAATGCCTCGACGGGCGCATCCAGCCGTCGGACGTGGCGGCGCTGGTGCTGTTCCTCGCCTCGGACGATGCGAAGATGTGCACCGGCCACGACTATTTCATCGACGCGGGTTGGCGATAAGACCCGGCGCGGGAAGACAGGAGAGAATGTGATGCAGCAGGCCGAACATTGCCTGACGGTAGGTGCGACGCTGGGCGAAGGCCCGATCTGGGTCGATGGCGCTTTGTGGTTCGTCGACATCAAGCAGCAGCGCATTTATCGCCACGATCCGGTCGCGGGCACGCTCGACCACTGGGCCTCGCCCGAAATGGTCGGCTGGGTCGTGCCTGCGCAGCGTGGCGGCTTCGTCGCCGGGCTGAAATCGGGTCCGCATCACTTCGACCCCGCGACCGGCGGGTTCGAGCGTATGGCAGAGGTCGATGCGCATCTCCCCGCCAACCGCCTGAACGACGCCTGCGTCGACGGGCAGGGCCGCATCTGGTTCGGCACGATGGACAATGACGAAACCGCGCTGTCGGGCCGTCTGTTCAGCTGGGTCGCCGGGCTGGTCACGCCGTCCGGCGCGGACGCGGTGTGCATCACCAATGGCCCTGCCATCTCGCCCGACGATTCGATGCTCTATCATGTCGACACGCTGGGCAAGGTGATCCTGGCGCATCCGATCCTGGCCGACGGCACGCTCGGCCCCGCGACCGAGTTCGCGCGCTTCGGCGATGCGGACGGCCATCCCGACGGCGCGATCTGCGATGCCGAGGGCGGCGTGTGGGTCGGTTTCTACGGCGGCTGGGCGGCGCGGCGCTATGGCCAGGACGGGGTGATGACCGACGAGGTGCGCTTCCCCGTGTCCAACATCACCAAGATCGCGTTGGGTGGCCCCGATGGCCGCACCGCCTATGCCACCACCGCGCGGCAGGGCCTGTCGGAGGAACAGCTTGCCGACCAGGTCCAGGCGGGCGACATCTTCACCTTCCGTGTCCAGGTCCCGGCCAAGCCGCTGCACCGCGCGGCCTTCTGAACCCTGTTTCCCGAACCCGGCGTCTCGGGTGGCCCGCTCCCTTTGCCGGGGGCGGGCCTTCTACCCTTCCATCGCGCTGCGGGTGTCCTCCAGCGCCAGATCGACGAGCAGCCGCATCGCCTCTCCCGCGCCCTCGACATCGCCCGCCGCGATCGCGTCATAGACCTTCACATGGTCGGGCACCGGATTGCGGGGCAGCGCGCGCGACCGCTGCTTGAACTGGGTGGTCCAGGCGACCGCCGCGCCGATGCTGGCGGACAGCACGACCAGCGCGTCGTTGCGCGTCGCGGCCAGCACCGCATTGTGGAAATCCCGGTCCGCCGTCCGCCCCGCCTCGGTCGCCAGCGTATGGCGGCGCATCGCGGCGAGCGCGTCGCGCATCTCCTTCAGGTCGGCCTTGTCGCGCCGCTCGGCCGCCAGCCGTGCGGCGGCGGGCTCGACGATCGCGCGCAGCTCGAACAGGCTGCGCACGAACTGGATGTCCGGCTCGCCCGAAAAGGCCCAGGCCAGGACATCGGGGTCGAGCAGGTTCCAGCGATGGCGCGGCAGGACGCGGGTGCCCGTCTTGGGACGGCTCTCGACCAGCCCCTTGGCGCTCAGCACCTGCACCGCTTCGCGATAGGCGCTACGCGACACGTCGAGCGCCTCGGAAAAGGCGACTTCCCCCGACAGCGTGTCGCCGGGTCGATATTCGCCGGAGACGATCGCCGCGCCCAGCTTGTGCGCGATGGCGCCGTGCAGGCGGCGGCCGGTGCCGCGCCGGGTCTTGGGCGCCGATGTCGCGGTGGCGTCATCGCCCGTCTCTATGCCGGTGTCGGCCGGCGCCCCCTGTGTCTCGCTGTCATTCATCGCCAATCCCTCTCCGCCCCCATCCTTACCGACAACCTTTAACATTGCCATCGCTCCGTCAAACTAATATGTCGGAGTAATATAAAGGAGCTTCCCCTATGACCGATTTCCGTTCGATCGACGCCGCCACCGGCCAGCCGGTGGGCGACGCTTTCGCGGTCCACGGCCCGGCCGATGTCGATGCGGCCTGCGCGGCCGCCGAGGAGGCGTTCGACGTCTATCGCGCCACCTCGCGCGAGGATCGCGCCGCCTTCCTCGACAAGATCGGCGCCGAAATCATGGCGATCGGTGACGGACTGATCGAGGCTGCGATGCGCGAAAGCGGCCTGCCGCGCGCGCGCCTGGAGGGCGAGCGTGGCCGCACCGTCGGCCAGCTGGGGCTGTTCGCCAAGGTGCTGCGCGCCGGCGCCTATCTACAGGTCCGTATCGACCCCGCCATGCCCGACCGCCAGCCGCTGCCGCGCCCCGATCTGCGCCTGCGCATGGTGCCGCTGGGTCCCGTCGCGGTGTTCGGCGCGTCGAACTTCCCGCTCGCCTTCTCGACCGCTGGGGGTGATACGGCATCGGCGCTGGCCGCCGGTTGCCCGGTCGTGGTGAAGGGCCACCCCGCCCATCCGCAGACCGGTGCGCTGGTCGCCGCCGCGATCGAGCGCGCGGTCGAGGCGTGCGGCCTGCCTAAGGGCGTCTTCAGCCACCTGACCGGCCCCAGCAACGACCTGGGCGCCGCGCTCGTCCGCGATCCGCGCATCGCGGCAGTCGGCTTCACCGGCTCGCGCGCCGGTGGCCTGGCGCTCGTCAAGATCGCGCAGGAACGCCCGGTGCCGATCCCCGTCTATGCCGAAATGTCGAGCATCAATCCTGTCGTGCTGATGCCCGAAGCGCTGAAGGCGCGTGGGAGCGCCCTCGGCACCGCGTTCGTCGGCTCGCTGACCATGGGCGCGGGGCAATTCTGCACCAATCCGGGCCTGCTGCTCGCGATCGAGGGTGAAGGGCTGGACGCCTTCGTCGAGGCGGCGCGCACCGCGCTGACCGATGCGGCGGCGCAGACCATGCTGACCCCGGGCATCCACGCCGCCTATACCAAGGGTGCCGAAGCGCTCGCCGGTCATGCGGATGTCGAGACGGTCGCGCAGGGCAAGGTGGGCGAGGGCGTCACCGCCGGTCGCGCCGCCTTCTTCCAGACCACGGCGCAGGCTTTCCTCGCCGACGAAGCGCTGGGCCATGAAGTGTTCGGCGCGTCGTCGATCCTGGTCCGCTGCCGCGACGAAGCGGAAATGATCGCCGTGCTGAAGGCCGCCGAGGGGCAGCTGACCGCGACGATCCAGATGGACGAGGGCGATACCGACCTCGCCGCCAAGCTGGTGCCTGTGCTCGAGCGCAAGGCGGGCCGGATCCTCGTCAATGGCTGGCCGACCGGCGTGGAAGTCGCCCATGCGATGGTCCATGGCGGGCCGTTCCCCTCGACCTCGGACGCGCGCACGACCTCGGTCGGCAGCATGGCGATCGACCGCTATCTGCGGCCGGTCTCCTATCAGAACCTCGCGCAGGCGCTGCTGCCCGCCGATTTGAAGGACGATGCGGCGGGAACGCTGCCGCGACTGGTCGACGGCCAGCCGGGTTAAGGACTGACGGGGCGCGGGGCCATATCGGGTCCGCGCCCCTTTTTTGTTGAGAAGCATAAGGGGAGGATTTCATGGCTGATCGTCTGCTTCAGCATCGTGCACCCGATGGAACGCGCGCCGTCATTCTGGCGCGTGGCGACCAGGCCGCGTTCGTGCCGGGCGTAAAGACCGTCATCGCCTTGGCTGAGCGGGCCATTGCGGACGGCAAGTCGCTGCTCGACACGGCGCTGTCCTATGGCGAGGGCGCGCGCGTCGATCTCGCGGCCGAACTGGCGGCGGGGCATCTGATCGCCCCGATCGACCATGAAGACCCCGCGCATTGCGTGATGACCGGCACCGGCCTCACCCATCTCGGTTCGGCCGAGGGGCGCGACAAGATGCACCGCGACGCCGCGGCCGCCGCGCACCAGACCGACTCGATGCGCATGTTCCTGGAAGGCGTCGAGGGCGGCAAGCCCGCAGAGGGCCAGGTCGGCCAGCAGCCGGAATGGTTCTACAAGGGTGATGGCAGCCAGCTGGTCGGACCCGGCGACGCGCTCGAAATGCCCGCCTTCGCGAAGGACGGCGGCGAGGAGCCCGAATTGGCGGGTATCTATCTGATCGGCCCCGACGGCACCCCGCATCGCCTGGGCCTGTGCTTGGCCAATGAGTTTTCGGACCATGTGACCGAGCGCCACAATTACCTGTGGCTCGCCCATTCCAAGCTGCGTCCCGCCGCGCTGGGCGCCGAACTGCTGCTGGGCGAGGTGCCTGAGCATATCGAGGGCACCAGCAAGGTCGTTCGCGAGGGCGAGACGCTTTGGGAAAAGCGCTTCCTGTCCGGCGAGGCGAACATGTCGCACAGCCTGGCGAATCTCGAGCATCACCATTTCAAATATGCGCTGTTCCGGCGCCCGGGTGACGTGCACGTCCATTTCTTCGGCACGGCGACGTTGTCCTTCTCGGACGGCATCCGCACCCAGGAGGGCGATGTGTTCGAGATCGCGGCGGCGCCCTTCACCTTGCCGCTCGCCAATCCGCTGAAGCGGAGCGAGGACAAGCCGGTCACGGTCGGTCGCCTTTAAGGGGCGGCCTTTAAAGGATGGAATGGCAAACAGGGGCGCGCTTTCCGACGGAAAGGGCGCCCCTTTCGCGTCATCCGGGTGATTCTGTCGCCGAACGGGCCGTTTAGGCGGCAGCGATTCGGGTTTGGACGCGTGATCGGTGATAAGGTTCCTGTGGTGGGCCGGCGCGGACCGGGCTTCAAATAACTGATATTCCGCCATTTTCGAAGTTTTTTACGAAAAAATGAAAATCCGTTGTTGACGGTTCGGGGCAACCCCGCCTAGAGGGATGTCACCGCAGCGGTGGCCGACACGGTCGACCGAGGCAGTCACGACAGACTGGCACACTGAGCGCCCTGGGAACGGGGTGGAGTGGTGTTGCCGGTATTTGTTGTCGGCTCTTTGACATTGTAGGTTAG
>Ga0209816_1001518_pt1 | contig 17346 bp, 13 predicted proteins | sample CoawatmetaG01DNA_FD_187509 | JGI IMG/M metagenome (GOLD analysis project Ga0209816, IMG submission 187509) | Marine microbial communities from the West Antarctic Peninsula - Coastal water metaG017-DNA (SPAdes) (version 2) | ecosystem: Environmental > Aquatic > Marine > Coastal ... | reverse complement strand
CAGTTTTGGAGGCGGGCTTTTGCTGACTATCAACCCGTTGGTCAGGCGGTAGTGAGGCTTGTTCGCGCCCTTCGGCTAGGCCTTTTTGGTAGCCGAGAGACCAGGAATTTTGCAATTGTAAGGCCAGGGTTTCAGCTTCTTGTTCTAGTTCTGCCACACTGGCCTCAAGTTCTAAGACCCTTTCAGCTAATTCAGAACCACGGTCATACAAGTCTTGGTTGATGGTGGCGGCGTTATCGAGTTCAGCTTCAAGTTCCTTGCAGCGGCCAGCTAAAACGGCGTCATGGGAGTAAGTACTACCATCGCCCCGGGCGGCCATAATCTTGTCCATGGCTGCTTTGTTGCCAAAGACCTCTTCTGGTTCTAATTCAGCAGCTGCTGCTACCGAGTAAGGGTTGAGATCCCAATCTTGGCTGCGCAATGAGGCTATAGCAGCATCAATGGCCTGCAGAGACTCTTCTCGATTTTTCTCAGTTTCCTTGGCCATCTGGTCGTTCTGTTGTCTCTTGCTAATGTCGCTCTAAAAGTGCCGGTCAAAATATCCTGTCTTTCTCAGGTGGCCCTGCCCTTTGTTAGACTAGTCCCTACATTTTAGCCTGTTAAACAGTCCACTAAAAGGGAGAATATGGTTTTTATATGCAGCGCTATGTTTGGCTCAAAATAACCGGCCGAGTCCAAGGCGTCTTTTATCGACATAGTACACGGCTACAGGCTCAAGAATTGGGCCTTTTGGGTTGGGTGAGAAATCAAGCTGATGGTACTGTTGAGGCAGTGGCAGCTGGACCTGAGCCCGCTCTCAATCGCTTGATTGCCTGGTGTCAAGAAGGACCACCGTCAGCAATCGTTGACAGTGTCGAGGTCAAGTGGTTTGAACCCGGTCAGTTGAGTGACGAAAAATTTAGTGAAGATGAAGTTAAATTCAGTGAGAAGTTTGAGATTCGTTAACTGTATTGACAAGCCTCAGGTTGGCTTGCACCCAATAACTTATTAGCCGATAAATCTAGAGCCGGGACCTTCAAACAATTTGTAGGCTTCTTTTACCATCAGGACCTCATCGCTTCCCCTGGCGTTTGCTCCAGTTCCAGCAAAATCCGGGGTTGGCTTGGCTGGTCCACCGGACTGCCAGGCGCCTTCTTTGCCCTTGTCTCTGGGCACCCAGGGCTTTTTCTCGCCTTTGGCATCAGGCTTGGACGAAGACTTATTAGACGATTTAGAGTCGCTTTTGCTCTCTGGTTTAGCTTCAGGTTTAGGTTCTGGCCTAGATTCTGGCCTAGGCTCTGGTCTAGATTCAGGCTTAGGGGCTTCTTCTCGGAATTGAGAAGTTTGGTTGGCTGGCTGGGGGGCTTCGGCTGTATAGGGTCTAAAGGGCGCCGGGTCACTTGGCTCGTCGGCTGGTCGCGGGCTTCCGCCGCTGCGTCCGGCTGTTTCGCTCTCTCGTCCACTGGCGGCCCGGGCTGGTTGAGGAGTGCGTGTGCCCACCTCTTCGCCCATGACTTTGACTTTGACAAACATTTCTTTGCCGGTCAAAGTCTTGATGGCTATTTTGATTTGGTCGACTTTGCGCTCTAACATACTAACGAAGTGTTCTTTGCGCACGCCAATGACGAACTCATCTTCCTTTAGCGAGAGGGCAAAACCGTGCTGATTGAAGATACTGAAAGTAGGAATGCTCTTCTGTTGCAAGTAGTCCATCAGGTTTGACCAGAATTCGTCGATGGCTTCAGAGCGAACTGGCACAGCCAATTCGCCACTTGAGCTTGGTGCTGGGCTTGGCTGGCTTTCGCCATCATAGTCATCATCACCATTGTCATAAGCTGCTGGAGCGGGGCCAGCAGAAGGAAGAGGAATTTCTTGATGTACAGGTGAGGGCGTTGGTGCAGACAATGGTTCTGGCGCTCGAGGTGGCGGGGCCGATGCTGCGGGGGAAGGCGTTTGCACTGGCGGCGCCGCGGGCTGAGCCGGTATTGCGGTCGGTCGCGGTGCTGCACCGTGGGTGGTGGCGGAGTTGTGTTGAGCTTGTTGTGGCGCTGCATTTTGATGAGCCGGTGGTGCCGGTAGCGAATAGTTACCACCCGATAGAGCACTTTCTAGCTGCTGTACCCGTGCTGAAAGTTCTCTCACCATGAGAATGTCGTGGCGGTGACACAGTGCTAACAAGCCAACTTCAAGGGTGAGAGCTGGTTGGGTAGAGCGACGTAAATTCTGCTCTAAGCGATCAAGCTGTTCTACCATTTGTGTTAGCTCGGCCCCCTCAAAGGCAGGGGCTAACTTTATTACTTGGTCAATATAATTTTGCGTACCAGTAATAAGCTGGTTGATTAGCGGTACACCATCAGTTTCGCTCTCTGATGTGCTCTTCTTCCCTCCTAGGTGAAGGGCTTTAGCCATGTTGAGGAAGTGCTTAGACAGTTCTAGTGCCACCAAGGATGGTTCTCTTCCTTGGCTCAGTAAACTGTGCAGTGCGCTTAGAACATTCGAGCCGTCTCGATCGCGAATGCCTTCGCTAATCTGTATTAAGACATCTTCGTCTATGGCACCCAGTAATGTGAGCAAGTCGCTAATCGAAACCGGCTTATCTGGCGATGAGAGTAGGCTAGCTTGATCAAGCAGGCCGAGGGCGTCGCGCAGACCGCCTCCAGAACGTCTGGCAATCAGGTCAATAGCTTCATCAAGAATAGAAATATTCTCAATATCGGCAATTTTGCGCAAATGCTGCGAAAGTTCTTTGTGGTTGGCAAGGCGGAACATCAGGCGCTGGCAGCGGCTGATGATTGTAGGGGGAACTTTATGCTCTTCTGTGGTTGCTAAAATAAAGATGACGTTGGGCGGCGGTTCTTCGATTGTTTTCAGTAAGGCGTTGAATGCTTCTTTCGTGAGCATGTGACATTCGTCGATGATGTACAGCTTGAAGCGACCGCCTTGAGCTACCAGCGGTGCTCTCTCAATCAGCACACGGGCATCATCTACTGAGTTGTTTGAGGCGGCGTCTATCTCTAGTACTGCAGGTGAATTGCCGGCCTTAATCTCGATGCACATGGTGCAGGTCATACAGGGCTCAGCAGTGGGCCCTTTCTCGCAATTAAGCGATTTGGCTAAAATGCGGGCGCTAGAAGTTTTACCGCAACCCCTTGGACCGGTAAACAGATAAGCATGGGCAATACGATCGTTGTCGATGGCATTAGTGAGGGTCTTGACCACTGACTTCTGGCCGACAAGGTCACCCAGCGACTGGGGGCGGTGTTTTAGATAGAGAGGGAGATAAGACTTCATGGCGTTACCGTTAGAGTCTTCATTCTAGCGCTTAATTCTCCGCTTCATAACCTTGTTAGCTTCTCAAACTATTTTTAGACTGCGCTTTTTTCAAGTTGGCTTAAATACTGAGCCTTTTCACTGGCGTCTATAAATGCCGCATTTATAGAGTTGCGACAGAGCTGAATTTCTTCTGCTTTGCTTAAATTGAGTGCTTGCCTCACAGCGGTAAAATTGTCTTCAACATAACCGCCAAAGTATGCCGGGTCATCGGAGTTGACCGTGGCGTTGAGGCCAAGGTCGAGCATTTTTTTGATGTTATGGTCGGCCATGCTAGAGAAAACCTTCAGTTTGACATTTGAAAGAGGGCAAACTGTGAGCGGGATAGCCTGCTCTTTCAGGGTTTCCACGAGCTTGTTGTCTTCAAGACTACGTACGCCGTGATCTATGCGCGACACTTTGAGTAAATTGATAGCTTGCCAAACGTATTCCGGTGGCCCTTCTTCTCCGGCATGAGCCACTGTGACAAAGCCTTCAGCCCTGGCTTTGTCGAATACATTTTTGAACTTGGAAGGTGGATTGCCAACTTCGGCTGAATCCAGGCCGACAGCCACAAATTTGTCTCCGTGGGCCAGGGATAGGTCGAAAACCTCCATGGCTGCTTCGGCTGTGAGATCGCGGAGAAAGCACATGATAAGTGAGCTTGAGAGCCCATGAGTTTGCTTCGACTGGCGCACGGCTTGGTAGAGGCCGTTGATCACCACTTCAAAGGACACACCGCGAGCCATATGAGCTTGTGGGTCAAAGAACAATTCGCTATGAACTACGCCTTGGGCGCTGGCCTTTGCGAAATAGGCCATGGCCAGGTCAAAGAAATCTTGTTCAGTTTTGAGAACATTCATGCCGGCGTAATAGAGATTGAGAAACGACTGTAAGTCTGAGAATTGATAGGCGCTTCTCAGAGCTTCTACGCTTGGATAGGGAACTTCGACTTTATTGCGCTCAGCAATGGCAAAAATTAGCTCGGGTTCGAAAGTGCCCTCAATGTGCACATGTAATTCGGCTTTTGGCAGCATTTTTAGTTTTCGACTCTAGGGGAATTAGACTTTATCACTGCATTTGATAAAGAGTCATTAGTTTATTCGAGAACCATCCAATAAAGGGATGTGAAACAAATTAACGCTCTTGACATGGCGGCCACTACTTTGACCCCGTGCTTAGGCTAAGTAATGCAATTGCAAGAGCCGAGTCTAGAGATAACGGAACAGTAGCAGGCTGTGAATATGGGGTGAGCTTGGGCCGGTGCGCACAAGCTGGAAGCTCACTTGTGAAACAGGATAAACATAGTTTTTGGCCACTATTGTTGCTGATTGAGCTGCCACTTGCGGCTTAATTCCAGGTTCTTCCAGAATAAAGGCTGGTTCTCCGAATTTGCCTTTCATAGAGGGCAGTTCGTCGTTGATTGCCACTCCTAGTCCGGCTGGAACATAACTTTGGTTGAAAATACGGAATGCTTCGGTGCGTCCGTTACGCAGATAGACTTGAAGAATTGGTGTCTGTTGGCCGTCTAGCAGTGTCCAGACTTTCCAGCCCGAAATAAAGGAGCGGCTGAGGTTGCCTCGATTTTTGAAGAACTTGGCTGTGTCTGCTTCGCTTGCCCCTAAAGGTAAGCCGTTTATGCCGTGCACCGTGCTTGGTGGCAAGAAAGCTACTTGCAGTGATGAACCATCCTGCTGGGCTTCTAAGGTCATTTCATTTTCAGAGACAATTGAAACTGGGGCGCTGTTTTGCAGTTTAGCGCTCTTCAGCTTTTGCTTGTTAACAACTTTGCCTTCGTTCAGTTGATCTAGAGCACCAGCTGCACTTGGGGCTCCAAAAGCCAGGTCTTTGCTGCTGTCTTTAAAGCTGTCTCTGAGGTTTTCTTTGGGGCTGTCTTTTGGTGTCTCTTTCTTATGCTCGCGCACGTATTTGAAAAGACCGGGTTGCTCCGTTGGTCGAATGATACCGTTAGCAGTTTCTTCGGCTTTTGCTTGGCTTTGTCTCCTACTGCTACCAAGCGGTTCATCAATTATGTTGATGCCTCTCTCTAAGCTTCTGCCATAACTGGCAATAGCCGGAGCGGCTGGTGCATTGGTTGCTTTGCCGAACTCGCGGATGTAGGTTTTTTCGTTGGAGCTAGCTGGGAGGGCGTTACTGGTGCTGGATGGGCCGGCAAAAATCTTGACCGGAGAATCATCACGACTGCGCATAGAGCTTGATGAATCGGCTTCGCTTTTTTTCTCTGCGTCACTTCTGCTACTTTCTGCTAGGGGTGATGCGCCACCCTGGCCAGCGGCAGAGCCTCTCTCGTCGCGCTTCTCATCGTGACTTTCTCCTTTGTAGAAAGTCTTTTTCTGCGGAGCCATGGCGATAGTAACGCCTTGAATTGGTATAAATTTGTCTGTGGCACTTTTGCGACTAACCGCTCTTGGTCTTATTGCCAGGGCTGGATCCGTATACTGATTGTTAATTGAATTGGCAAACTGGCTATTGCGGCCTTGGTAGTTGCTGGCATTGCTTTGAGCTGCTGCTAATAGTTGTGATTGACTGTCTCGGTCAAAGCCAGACTTGTTCTTGCTGGAGGCCAATAAACGATTTTCGCTTTTTAAGGCTAGTTGAGGTTCGTTGCCGAGTCTGGCGAAGATTCCCACTAGCAACTTTACGCCGGACTCGGCGCGTGAGAATTCTCCCAGCGTTGTATTCGATGTGCCTGGCTGTGTTATTGATTTTAGATTATTGTCTCGGCATTGACCTGGCGCCACCAGTGCTGTCAGGTAGATAGCTGCACACGCAAGAGAGACCGTCAGAGCTAGTCTGGGGACACAAATTTTATTTGGTTCATGGTGGCATTTATTCATAATTTACTAGGTTGGTGCGCCTTCTGATAATTTGGCTTCCCAATCGTCGAGCTCGGATTGATTGATCAAGCCACGACGATTAGAGAGGTAAACAGCACGGCAGCGTTGATTGAATTCGGTTTCATGACCTTCGCTGCGGCCGGGAATACCGAGTTTGGCGTAAAGCGACTTAAGTCTTGATTGTACGGCCTTCTCGGTCAAATAAAGTTTTCTAGCAATGGCATGGTCTGTCATGCCGAGGGCAATGCAGATCAGTGCTTCATATTCAGCTGGAGTCAGCGATGTCGCCCGGTTCTGTGTGCGTTGAATCACTCTGGCGATACCAGGGTGCACCCAACAGTCGCCGGAGAGAACGGCCTTGGCCGCTTCCACTACTTGCTCGTCTGAAGCACTCTTTAAGACATAGCCGAAAGCGCCGTTGGGAGGCACCACCTTCCAGAGCTGCCGAACATACACTTCATCTGAGAAATTGGAAAGAATGATCACGCCTGTTTCTGGCAGCTGTTTGAGAATTTGCTCAGCTGCTTTGATGCCCGAAAGTTGCGGCATCTTGATGTCGAGAAAGACTAACTGGGGCTTGTATTTTTGACTGAGCTCGACAGCCTCAAGGCCGTCATGTCCTTCGTAGATGGCGCCGGCATAAGGGGCTCCGAGATTTTGCGTAAGCAAATTCTTTAGCCAGATTCTGTCGCGTTCTTCATCGTCAACAATCAATATACTCATATTAGGTATTATTTTTATCCTCTTTAGAAATTGGAATGGACAAACTTACCTGGGTGCCTGTATCGAAACTTTCCGGCTTCTTCCATTCTACTTGGGCGCCGATTAGCTGTGCTCGTTGTCTGATATTGACTAGACCATGAGCATCTTTGCGAATGCTACTGAAGTCTATGCCTTTGCCGTTGTCAGTAATTGTGATGCGTAGATTGTCTCCCTCTGCGCCGATTGTCAGCTTGACCAGGTTGGCGTGGGCATGCTTTTGCACGTTGTTCAATGATTCTTGGACAATGCGGTATAGCTGTAAGCGAGTGAATTTGTTAAAGCCATAGTCATCTTCTGTGTCGCCGTCAACAAAATTTTTCTCGTGAGAGAATCGCCAGCAGGTTCTCTAAAGCTGGCTTGAATCCCATAGTTTCAAGAACAGAAGGGTGCAAGTCATTAATTACTCGGCGCATTTCTGAAATAGCACCGTCGAGTTTCTCCCGCATTTCTACTGGTACTGAACTTTCGGACATTTCTGGCGCATGGGCTAGACGATCGGCCATTCTAGCTACGGCAGAAAGAGCCGGGAGAGTTTCGTCGTGTAGGTCTTCGGCTATACGCTGACGCTCTTCTTCGGCGCGAACCTGCATGTTTTCGCGGGCCAGAGCTAACTCTTTGTTGCGCAGGCGCAAGTCGGTATCAAGATAAATCAAAGTGCCAAAGATGTAGGTAAGCATTAGCACTGCCAGTAGTGGCAGCACGGGAAACTGCAAATTAAACCATTGAAAGGCTATTTGGGTAAGGAGCATGAGAACCATTGCCGTGCAGAGAAAAGCAGCAGTGCGTCTTCCCATGGGGAGAACTGAGGCAACCGTGCCTAGCGCGGCGCCGAGTAAGAGCAAAATATGGTGCAAGATCGAGCGCGGAAAGGAGACAATTGCTTCATTATTATGGAGAGTGCTGATTGCTTCGGCTTGGATGAGAACGTTAGGTGCTTTGGCTTGCAACGGTGTGCGAACCGGCGGCGTGTTGTCGACCTTCTGACTGAAGTTCGTGCCAATCATGACCACTTTTCCAGCAAAAACGCCTGGATCTATGGCGTCGCGAATGATTTGCGAGATCTTATAAGTCGGATATTTTGTGCCGGAGAACTTTATATAGATTGGTAGTTCTTCCTTCGTAAATGATGAAATCTGAGCTTTTGAAGGTCCCACTCCTACCCTCGATGACATCAATGGTGCCAATACTTCTGGCAACGATTCGAAAGCTTCGCCAGAGGCCGATAGTCCGCGGGTATATTCAGCCAGGCCTTGAGGCAGTATGTCCAAGGCTGGAGACATTTCAGTAGAACGGTCAGAAGGCATAAAAATATTGGCTGAAATGGGCATGCGGCAAACCAAGCCGCTCGACTCTTTAATGAGGTGATCGTAAGCGCAAGTTAATACGCTCTTGCGCAGTTCACTAGAAGGAAAGTCGTTGGGATTGTCCAAGTTGCCAGAGAGGGCCAGAACAATGTTATTGCGATATTGCTTTAGTGCCTTGACCAGAGAAGGATCCGCTTTACCGCTTAAATCTATATCGAGTACTACTAGTAATGGATTGCCTGACTCAACTATTGGGATCAGTTTGGCCAGCACTGCTTGTACCGGTTGCGGCCCACCTTCGATTGCTTCTCCCTCGAGATCGAATTGGTCATCATCATCATAAGTAAGGATGGCTATATCTTGCGCTCTAGTTTCAGAGTCGGCGACTCCACCCAAAGCTGGCGCCACTAGTTTGAGAGTGCGAGCGAGCTCGTACCCCGTTTTATAGCGCCATTCAAGTAGATTCATTTCCATTGTGTCGAGCACAGGAGACTCCGCTAGAAGGATGGTTGCAAGGCCGCCAGCGGCAGCGCCCCAAGTCAGGCGCTGAAAGAGCAAGCCATCTCTTCTCAGTGCTGATGGTCCTGGGGCTCTAATTAGGCGAAGCCGCATTGCTTTCCTCGAAACAAAACTATTACTTTTAGATTTGCTTCAAGAGTAGTCTAGCCTGACTGGCTTGGCAAATATCTAGGAAAAAGCCTGAAATTACTTTGCCATTTTCTTGTCGCTTGAAGCAAATTCGCCTTTCTTGGGCGCTCAGTATTTACCCTGGGTCTATTGATGGCTATACCCCAGATCACGATGGTGGCTTGCCCGGCCGAAATTTGCTTGGTCAGAAGCTACATTTAGGTCAGGCCAGGAAGCATTCCTAATTTTTAGCGAGAGAAATTTATGAGTTTAAAATTTGCAGCTGTTCTCAGCTTGGCGGCATCACTGTTGCTTTCGCCTCAGGCCATAGCGGCAGGTTTCTTGATTGCTGACCCAGCTTTTCATCCAGGTTTCAACCCCGGTCTCAATCCGGTGACTTCGGTACCTATTTTGGGTCGACCGGTGATTCCGGGTGGGGTGACGCCAATCGGTCGGCCTGGCACAAGACCGGGAACAAGACCGGGGTCTAGGCCTGGTACAAGGCCCGGTGGCGGCCTGATTGTGCCGATTTTTGACCCTGGTCCCGCCCCCACAACTCCGACTGTGTTGAAAGGAGGAGTTTCTCATGGTCTGCGCATGCAGTCGCAAGATATCAAGGTTGATATTACAGACCAAGTGGCTAAGACCTACATCACTCAGACTTTCATAAATGATACAGATCAGAATTTAGCTGGAACCTATCTATTTCCTTTGCCTGAAGACACAACTTTTTCGAGCTTTTCTCTTCATATAGATGGTAAGCCTGTGGAAGGCAAGATTTTGGCCGCTGCTGAAGCGCGCCAGCAATACGAAGCGATTGTCAGGCAAATGGTCGATCCGGGTTTGCTTGAATATGCTGATTACAAAACTGTTCGTGCTCGAATTTTTCCCATACCTGCTCACGGTACAAAGAAGGTCGAGCTTGAATATACGCAACTATTGAAAGCCGAAAGTGGATTGATAAAGTACCGCTTCCCTCTTAAAAGTGATAGCGAGGCGGCTGGCCCTATAGACGACACTAAAATTACTGTGCGCATGAGCGGCAAGGTTAAGGCCGGTGACAGTCGAGAAAGTCTCCGAACAATCTGGTCACCGTCTCACAGTGTGGTGGTCGATCGCCTGGAGAATAGCAAGGCTAAGGTTAGTTACTCAGCCAAAGACTCAGTGCCTGACAAAGATTTTCTGCTCTATTACAGTGTCTCCGATAAGGACATGGCCGCCAGTGTGTTAACCCACAAACTGGAAGGCGAAGACGGATACTTCCTGCTCACTCTGTCTCCTCCTCTCAAATCTAACCAAATTGTTGGTAAAGACATTGTCTTGGTGGCTGATACATCGGGTTCGATGCAGGGTGAGAAGATGGAGCAGTGCAAGAAAGCACTGAAGTATGTGGTCAATTCACTATCTACGGCAGATCGCTTTGGTCTAGTAAACTTCAGCACAGATGCAGAGTCATTTAGAAGTTCGCTTGCCGCAGCGACGCCCGAGAACAAGAAGGCAGCAGCTGCTTTTATCGATGATCTGGAGGCTCGTGGTGGCACCAATATCGGTGACGCCTTGCATACTGGTATTAGTTTGCTTAAAGAAGAAACATCTCGTCCTGCTTACCTCGTGATGATGACCGATGGTGAGCCTACTGTTGGCGAAACTGCTACAGCCAATATTTTGAAATTGGCAGCCAATAGGCGAGACATTCGATTGTTTGATTTTGGTGTCGGTTATGACGTCAATACTCGTTTGCTAAATAAGCTCTCTGAGTCACACCATGGCAGCTCGCAATTCCTTGAACCCGGCGAGAATCTAGAAACAGCGCTGTCCTCGTTCTACGACAAAATCAAATCACCAGTGCTCTCCGATGTAAGTATTGCCTACAATGGCATAACTGTAAAAGATACATATCCGCGTCAAGTTAAAGATGTATTCGCCGGCTCGCAAGTGCTTTTGCTGGGGCGCTACAAAGGTTCTGGTCAGGCTAGCGTTGTAGTTAGCGGTAAGATCAACGGTGTGGCCAAGGCCTTTACTTTTCCACTCTCTTTTGAAGCCAGTCAAACGGGTCATAGCTTCTTGCCTAAGCTCTGGGCTATGCGCAGAATTGCTTATCTGACTGAAGTGGCACAGGAAAACGGTAATACAAAGGAAGTTGTAGACGAGATTGTTGCCCTGTCTAAGAAGCACGGAATTATTTCGGCCTTTACGTCATTTTTGGCCACCGATCCTAACGAAAATCATCGTTTGGCTAACAATGGCCCCATTGCTCGGCCTATGCCTATGCGTGAAGGTGATCAAGGCAGTCGCGGCCTTGCTAACTTGGCTGGTGGTGCTGCTGGAGCTAGCATGGCAAGAAAAGAAAGCAGTAGACAGTTTCAGATGGTTGACCATGCTCCTCGAGTTTCTGCCCGCAGAACATCACAGTTTGGGTCAACCTTTGCTGCGCCAGCACACTCAGAGCTAGCTTTTGATAAAGACAGAGGTCGCCTCGCTAATTTTGACAGCGTAGAGGAGACTCGTGATTCACTCAGTGCTAAAATCTCGGCTGCTCCGATTTCAGGACAACAGGCTGTTTTGCGAGAGAAGAAAATGGCGGCGATGAAGACGTTAGCCTTTGACCAAAAAGGTAGCGACGCCGGAGTAAGAGCTGTAGAGGAGAAGACCTTCTATTTGAGAAACGGCTATTGGACCGATAGTGATTACAAGAACGAGAAAGTTGAGGAAGTGCAATTTGGCAGCGAGCGCTATTTCGCTCTCACTCGTACGCTACCTAATATGTCTCGTTATCTAGCTCTCGGCAAACGGGTGATAGTTGTGATCAAGGGCCATGCATACAAGATAGTTGCCCCTGAAACAACCTAGGCTATTGGGTAAAGCAGAAAAAACAGAGAGCGCAGCACGAAAGCTGCGCTCTTTTCTGTGAATGTAAGATCTTCGATAAGAGCGGGTTAATCGAGCTTGACTAGATTAGTTATAGTTGATTTGAATGTCCGTTTATGAATATCTGAAAACCCTTTATTGTTCAGGATTTGTCTGCCGAAAGCTAAACTCTGGCCTGTTCTTAGGTATATGGCAAAGTTCTTCGCAAAAATGGCTGAAAATATTATGCGCTAGTGTTGTAATGGGTTGCTATGATTTACCCAGAACAGCCCATTGCACGGGGAATTCGAGGCTACGAGTCTTAAACAAATGTATACGCTAGCAAAGCCGACTACTACTTTCCTGGACGCACTTGTCACTCCTGCTGAGCTGAAAAAGCTCAATAGCGAAGAGCTCAACAGTCTCGCTTGCGAAATCAGACAAGAGATAATCACTAGCTTAGCCAAGACCGGTGGTCACCTGGCTTCAAACTTAGGCGTAGTTGAAATAACTATCGCCATGCATAAAGTCTTCAATTCTCCCGAAGATCTTTTTCTTTGGGACGTCGGTCACCAGGCCTATGTGCATAAGATGCTTACGGGGCGACGTGATCGCTTCAGTACCTTGCGTCAGTTCAAAGGGCTCAGTGGATTTATCAATCCGCTCGAAAGTGAGCACGATGCCTTTGTGGCAGGTCACAGCTCTACTTCCATTTCTTTGGCTGTGGGAATGGCCCTGGCTAAAGCTCACCTTAAGCAAAGTGGTAAAGTCGTCGCTGTAATTGGTGATGGCGGTTTGACTGGCGGCATGGCGCTAGAAGCAATCAATCATCTTGGCCATATTCAGAAAGACGTGATCATTATTCTCAACGACAACGAAATGTCGATTTCGGAGAATGTTGGCGGTCTGACTAAGTACATGAAGCGCATTAAAGAGACGTTCTTCTATAAAGACATTAAGAAGCAGATTGATTTCATTGAGAATAAGCTTGATCAAGCGAAGCTTAATCCTGCTGTCTGGGAACTAATTGAAATGGTGAAGAAGCAGGCTAAAGACCGCTTTGATACACCTGGAATTGTTTTTGAGAAACTCGGAATAAACTATTCGGGACCAGTTGATGGCCACGACGTTTCGGCTGTCATTGCTGCTCTCAATAATGCCAAGTCGAAATCGACGCCGCAAATTATCCACTTCATTACTCAGAAGGGCAAGGGTTATGCACCGGCTGAGGCTGATTCTATCAAGTATCACGGTGTTCCAGCCTTCGCTCTTGAACCCGCTCTCACTGAAAGAGTCGAGCCTGTTACTTCTGTGGTCCGACCAAAAGCCAAGACTTACTCTGATATTTTCACTCAGGCATTGATTGATGTGGCAGCCCTAGAGCCCAATTTGGTGGCAATTACTCCAGCTACTGCTGAGGGTAGCGGCCTTGTCAAATTTGGTAAAGCATATCCTGACCGATTCTTTGACGTCGCCATTTGTGAACAGCATGCTGTCACCATGGCTGGTGGCATGGCAAAGGTTGGTCTTAAGCCTGTAGTCTCTATCTATTCGACTTTCCTCCAGCGAGCAATGGATCAAGTGGTGCATGATGTAGCCATTATGAACTTGCCGGTTTTGTTTGGTATTGATCGTGGTGGCTTAGTTGAGGATGGCGAAACTCACCAAGGTGTGTTCGATATCGCTTGGTTGCGTACCGTGCCTAACTTCCGGGTCTGGGCTCCCAAAGATGCTGTTGAATTGCGCAATATGGTATACACCGCCATTAAGCAAGCTTCAGGACCTGTAGCAATCCGCTTCCCTCGTGAAAAGGCAATTGATGCAGTTCTTCTAGAAGGTGATGAGCAGCCGTTTTCTGAGATAGACCCCGCTACTTGGGAAGTCGTTGTTGAGGGAAATAAAGCTAGTGGGCTTTATGTGCTGGCCACTGGTGCAATGGTAGAGACCGCTAAGCAAGCTCTTCTTGGGCTTTCTCAAGCTGGTATCAAGCCTACCTTGATTAATGCCCGTAGTATCAAACCGCTTGATGAAAAATTGTTGGCTTCTCTCTTGAGTCAGCCTGGAGCCCGGATAGTCACACTAGAAGAAGGTGTACTCACCGGTGGATTTGGTTCCGCTGTTCTTGAGTATGGCGCTAAATTGAGATTCAGTAAACCTGGGGCAAAGTTAGCTGAGGTTGCCTGTATTGCTTTGCCAGACCAATTTGTTGAACATGGCGCTCGACCAATATTGCTTGAGCAAGTGGGGCTTTCGGTAGAGCGAATTTCTGAAACAATGACCGAGTTCTTCGGCTAAATTTCTCTTCTGCCTTCCATGGCTCTTGTAAGAGTTATTTCGTCGGCGTATTCGAGGTCTGAGCCCATGGGTAGACCAAAGGCTATACGAGTCACCTTGATTGAAAGTGGCTTGAGGAAACTGCTTATATAAAGTACCGTGGCGTCCCCTTCAATAGTGGGATTGATTGCCAGAATTACTTCTTTGGCGCCTTCGTTATGCGCTCGATTGATCAGCTCCCTAATGCGCAGCTGTTCTGGGCCGCGGCCTTCTAGTGGTGATATTAGTCCACTTAGAACATGATAAAAGCCACGGTATTCTCGGGTTTTTTCTAGGGCAATTACATCGCGACTATCGGCAACTACACATATTGTGGCGCTGTCTCGTTTTTCATTTGTACAAATTTCGCAAGGGTCATTGGCTGATAAGTGAAAGCATTTGCTGCAGTGTTTGACCTTGTCTTTGGCTTCCACTACTACTTCAGCAAACTTTCCCACATCTTCAGCGCTCATGTTGAGCACGAAAAAAGCCATGCGCTGGGCCGACTTGGGCCCAACGCCTGGAAATTTCTGGAATTCTTCAATCAACCGCGCCAGTGGCGGGGTAAAGTACATTGAATAGACCTGATTAGAAGCCTAGGCCTGGTGGAAGGCTTACACCTTTCATTGAATTGGCCATTTTCTTTTCGCCCATTTCTTGAGCTTTCTTAGTTGCGTCGTTGATCGCTGTGAGAATCAAGTCTTCAAGCATTCCCATATCATTTACATCGACTGCTTCAGCTTGAATTTTGATAGCTTGAAACTGGAAGTTGCCGGCGCAAACCACTTTCACAGCTCCGCCGCCTGCTGAGCCTTCAACTGTGGCTTTAGCTAGCTCATCTTGAGCCTTCAAAAGCTCTTGCTGGGCTTTTTGCACGGAACGCATCATTTGATTGATATCGGGTTGCATCGTATTTCTCCGGTTTATACATTGAGGAATTAAGTGAATTATCTCACCGTGTTGACCGAAAAGCACTGGCTTGGCCCAGTAAAGCTTGCGGTAAATGTTTCTTAAGGCTTGTGTGTGTACCGCTTTAGATCCGCATTGCAGTATCTATACTGAATCCTTATATGGAAATATCCTGTTCATTGAGTTGCTGGCGGCTGTCAAGGCGTTAGTGTCTCGACCTCAATAATCTAATTAGTGAGGCTCTTGGAAGAGGAAGCAAAGATTCGGTTCGGTATTGGATACCTAAATCCAGTAAACAGTTGGGAGTAGATTGATGCAAGACTTTGAAACTCAAGCGGATGATTCAGAAGCTACAAGCAGCGAAGAAGCCGCTCAGCGCTCGAAAGATGCTTTTCGCGATTTGCTGAAGCGTTTTATTTTGGTTATTTCGTTTGGTCCTGGCGTTCTGGGATTTCTCTGGTTGGTTGGACGTATAGTTAGACGCTAGTGAGAGAAGTGAAAGATCTGACTTGGAAATCTCTTGAGAAGTTGAAAGACCCTGTGAAGGCTTTCTCTAATCGTTGTCCTCTTTATTACGAGCGATACGCCGGGAAAGAGGACGAGTTTGGTTATTCTCTAGAGACATTTGCCAAGTGGGAGCCTCTCTTTCGCTTTCTCTACGAAGAATATTTCCAAGTGGAAATTCGCGGTATTGAGAATATTCCTGGTGAGGGTCGGGCTATTTTAGTTGGCAATCATTCTGGATTGCTTCCCCTCGACGGTGCCATGATTTCCATGGCTATGTGCAATCTGCACCAAAATCCGCGACGAATTCGCTATCTCAGCACCGATTGGTTTTTCCATTTACCGGGGCTTTCAAATTGGGTGAAGGAAACTGGTCAGGTTAGGGCTACCAAAGATAATGCGCAAAAACTACTTGCCGTTGAGGAGTTAGTAGGCATTTATCCTGAGGGTATTAGGGGCGTTGGTAAGCCCTTTGCCGAGCGTTACCGTGTGCTTGATTTCCATCCTGGATTTGTTCAACTCGCGATCGCTACCCAGAGCCCGTTGATTCCGGTTGCCACCGTTGGTGGTGACGAGATCTTCCCAGAGTTTGTTAATCTGCATAAAGTGGCGCGTTTTCTACAGATGCCATTCTTCCCTGTGACACTCGGTTTCCCCTGGTTGCCAGCGCCACTGATGTTTATGCCTCTGCCTGTGCGCTGGATGATCAATATTCATAAACCTATAAATCTGGGTTACCCGGCTGAAAAAGCCAACGATCGTAAACTGGTTATGAAGCTTACGCGCGAAGTCCAATACCAGATTCAACGTGATCTCAACAAGCTACTAAGAGAGCGTCGCTCAACCTTAACGGGGTGGGACGAAGCCGAACTGGATGGTGAATTGCCCAAACCGTGATTTAGCAACTTCTTTTTGTTTTGTATTTCAGTCGAGGATTTTATTGTGAGCCAGTTTCTATCAAACTACCGCGATTTTCTTAAACAAGCTACCAAGAGCGATAAGTATCATGGTTTTGACGTGAGAGCCCTTGTCAGAGTGGAGCCAATGTTGAGCTTCCTCTTTCATGATTGGTGGCGAGTAGAGTTTAACGGCTTGGAGAAACTGCCAAAAGAGGGACCTGCACTTATTGTTGGTAACTCAGGAAGCTTTTTGCCTTGGCCGGCAACAATGTTGCTTTATGCTCTGATGTCCTCCCGGGTCAATCCTAGACGGTTGCACATCGTAGCTGATATGGATTGGATCAAAGACGAGAGGTTGTTCGCTTCTTTCTTGGAACTTGGATTTGTACCCTTTTCGTCAGCTAATATGAAACGGCTATTCGCCAAGGGCGAACTTGTTGCCATCTTCCCCGAAGGAGCTGCTGGTCTAGCGCGGCCATTTTCTGCTCGTGAAAGGTTGATTGAGTTTGACTGGGTCAAACTTTTGCCAGCGGTTGAAGAAGGAGTACCAATTTTCCCAATCGCCACTCTTGGCTGCGATGAGGCAATCCCAGTGCTAACAAACCTGGATGCCATTGCGAAGATGCTCAATCTTCCTTCCTTCCCGATTACTCCCTTCTTCCCCTGGCTGCCATTCCCGTTCAATCTAGCCTCACTTCCAACTAAGTGGAATATGAGTATTCTCAAGCCGCTATCTTATGAGAAGGCTGAGGATAGAGACTTGATTGAAGAAACTTCCATGAAGCAATCACAATTTGCTGAAGGGGAGATTCAAGCAGAATTGAATCGGTTGCTGCGGCAGAGATGGCGCGCTAAGTAAGTTTTTTAAAGTCAGAGCGATATCGGTCTAACTTGGATCCGAATAAGTCAGAGCGATATCGGTCTAACCTGGATCCGAATAAGTCAGAGCGATATCGGTCTAACCTGGATCCGAATAAGTCAGAGCGATATCGGTTTAACCTGGATCCGAATAAGTCAGAGCGATATCGGGCTAAC
>Ga0209816_1001517_pt1 | contig 17349 bp, 18 predicted proteins | sample CoawatmetaG01DNA_FD_187509 | JGI IMG/M metagenome (GOLD analysis project Ga0209816, IMG submission 187509) | Marine microbial communities from the West Antarctic Peninsula - Coastal water metaG017-DNA (SPAdes) (version 2) | ecosystem: Environmental > Aquatic > Marine > Coastal ... | reverse complement strand
AAGAAATTTCTGCATTATTGTAATATTTCAATATATTTTCAATAGCAGGAGTAGTCATTACAGTATCACCAAGCCAAGTTGGAAGTTCAATTAATATTTTCACTTGACTAATTTATAATGCTTCTTACTAAGATCTAAACCAAAAAAATTTTCAATAATAATCATTATTCGATGTTTTTTTTGTTTTTTAGAAAGCTTATAACTAGGATCTGCTTTAAATAATTCGACGTCATTTGGCAACCAATCTTGAATAATTTTTGGATGCGTACCTTTAAATTCCTTAATAATTGATTGATCCATTTTAGAGTAGTCAATTTTTTTAGCTTCACCTCCCCAATACTTCTGAACCTTTTCACTTTTAAGATTCATTTCATCTTCACTACGAACCCACCCATAATGATAGCAGTAAGCTCCTGTGTGCTTAGCCTTTGGATAGCGACCATTCTTATTACTATCAAGAACTAACCAAAAAAGGCCATCAGGAGCATATGCTCTAATAGAATTTTTAATTATCCTAGCTTCTGATCTATACCAGCCTGGTGAGTCTAAATAACTGTTAGCATTTGCATAAAAATGATAAAAATCAAATAAAAGAGCTTCTACATCAGAATTATTAAGGTTTTCCTTCATTGACATATAGATTCTATCTAAATCATTTTCATGATAAATTTCATCTCCTTCTATATAAAAAGCCCAATCTCCAGTACAGTTATATTGTGCAATCATTTTTTGCTGGCCATAAACAAAACCACGGTCTTTCATATTGTCGTTCCAGTGAGACTGAATAATCCTTATTTTTGGGTCATTTATTTTTTTAATTTCATCTAAAGTATTGTCTTCGCCAAATCCAACATTAATTATAAATTCATCCACAATTGACAGTATCGACTTGATTGATTGAACAAAAGGATAGCCCAAGAGTTGGCCATTTTTTATAAATGTAAATCCGCTAACTTTCATTATTTTTCAACTTTTTTAACCCATTTTCACACCATGAGGACCTAGTGTTTAATGATTGTAACAAATGCTTTTCGTTATCTGAAATCTTTAATCTTGACTTCTCTTCATGGAACAAATGATAGGCAAGTCCTGAAAACTTAATATTCTTACGAAATTTTTCTTTATTATAAAGCCTTACTACCAATTCACTATCCTCTCTACCCCATCCAACAAAATTTTCATTAAACCCATTTACATCATACAAATCATCCTTCCAAAATGACATATTACAAGTCCTTACTCCTGATAATTTTTTACTAGGTTTATCAAAAAAATTTGATAAAAAAGGAAGATGAAGAGTATTTATTCTATTAGAGATGCCTTTGCTAAAAAAGTGGAAGTCAGCATTACTACCCTTCTGTTTGAAAATCATCATAGTTGCTTTTTTAGAAATTAGTGCTCTGCCTCCCTGTATAAAGCAATTTTTTTCTGAAATACTGATATGATCTTCTATAAATTTATTATGTAATATCATATCACCATCAATGACCACTACATAATCTATATAACTACTTAATTCATTAACGCCTTTATTTCGTATGGCAGCTGCTCTAAAGCCCTTATCTTCTTGCCAAACATACTTCAATTTACATGGGAAATTTTTCTGAAGGCCTAAAATAAAATTTTTAGACTCAGCTCTTGAGCCATCATCACAAACAACAACTTCATCAGGTAAGAACGATTGACGTTTAACGCTATCAAGAACTTGGAGTAGTGCCTCAACCCAATTATAAGTAGTGATAATTAAACCAATTTTCATTTATTAATCTTTAATTTTTGTCTTGCATAAATTTTTGTATATTTATAAAAAACTCCTATCGAATTAGAGACTGCCAAAACAAAGCCCCGCCAGCCGGATAAAAAACCTTTTTGAAAGAAATAGGTCCTAATAAATGCATACAAAGCCTTAAATATAATTATGATAATTGGATACGAAACATTATTTTCCTTAGCATATAGCTCAGAATATAAATTAGCTTTTGCTAATGTTTCTGATAAGTGATTGATAGCAAAATGAAATAAACAGCCTTTTAAAAGAATTTTTTCTGCAGATTGATCAATTTCAACTTTTTCATGCACCTTAAGATCTGAAAAACAAAAATCTTTTCGATTAAACAAGCGAATGAGCATATCCCTACCCCAGCCAGCAGTTATCATTTCTTTTCCCATAAAAAAATTTTTTCTTTGAACTTGTCCAACTAATTTTGGTTTTAAATCAATTTCATACAGGTTCAAGGCTAACTCTTTAGATAAAACTTCGTCAGCATCTAATGAAAAAATCCAATCATTTGAAGCTAAATTGATAGCATTATTTTTTGTTTCACCAAACCCAAGAAAATCTCCAGAATATAATTTAACATTCTCATATGCTTCAACTACATCAAGCGTGCCATCTGTTGAGCCACTATCAAAGATAACTATCTCTTTGAATTCTTTTAAACTATCGAGAGTCTTACTAATAGTTTCAAAAGCATTTTTTGTTATTATGACGGCGCTAATATTTTCAATCATTTGTAAACAAAATTAATTCTAAAATAATTATAAAGAATAGTTTAAAAGCCATTCTTCAATTTCTTTAAAGATGAGTCTTGGACTAATATTACTTAAACATTCACTTACTAAACCATTATTTTTACATCCTTTTTCGCCACAAGCAACGCAAGGCATATCAGCTTGAAAAATTGTAATATTATCATAAGTCTGTAATGGTTTCGATTCCACCGCAGAAGTTTGAAGATTATTCGACCAGGGAGACCACATATTAAGTTTAGTTGGACCAAATATTGCAAATACACGCTTATTTTGACTAGCAGCAATATGCATATTTAATGTATCCATTCCAATATAACCTTCAGATAGTAGACTTAAGTAAATATATTCATCGATTGAGGTATCTCCAATAAAATCATAAATATTTTGTAATTTTGGCAATGAAGCTTTAATTTTTTTATCAATTTTATTTTTTCCACCACTAATAATTATTGCAATATTTAAAGTATTAAGCAAATACAACAAATCATCTCTTAAATTTTTATCATAAACTTTGTAGTTATATTGAGCTGAGGGGTGAAAAATAATAAATTTTTTTATTTTCAACTCATCTAATTTATCTTGCATAGAAGTGGATGCAACTTGACTAAACATAGGTGCAGATTGATAACTAGAAACATTAAGCCCCAATAAACTGAGTGGTTTTAAATTATTAATTAAGATATGACTATTCAAGTCAAAGGTATAGTAATTTTTAAGTAATATTTTTTTCCACCATGTCTTTAAATTATCTTTCTCAATAGCACTAATTGCTTTCTTACTAGCCAATAATGCATAAATAACACTTCGATCACTAGAGGTTAAACTTATACTTAAGTCATACTTTCTATAAATTTTTTTTACAATTTTTTTTTCTTGATTAAATTTATTTTCATTTTTTTCTTTGTAAGAAAAAGTATAAATTTCACGAACATTAGGTAAAGTTTTTGCAATAGGCAATGTATCAACATTTACCAAAAGATCAATTCCTTCCGGCCTAAATTGATCTTTAAGTTGGTTTATAAGGCCCGCACTTAACAATACATCGCCATTAGAACGTTGAATGATTACTAAAATAGTTTTCATTTTTATTTAACTATTACTTATTACTATAAATAAAAGCACTAAATAATACAAAAAGATTACTTGTATAGTGCCCCAATAAATAAGAATCGCTCAACATGATAACTAAAAATAACAGTGGAAGTGCTACGCCTACATGCTTAACAAATTCATCTTTAGATTTTAGAGCAAAATTAAATTGACTATAAAAAATCCAAAAGAAGCTTATAAGTCCAATTATCCCGAGTTGTGACTGAACATATAAATACATATTATGAGGATGGACCGTATCTCTAGATGTTGGGGTATTGACTTGGTTTATTTTTTTGTATTCAAGAGGATAATCACCAGTACCCACGCCAAAAAAAGGTGCAGACTTAATAATTTCAATGGTATTTTTTGTAAAAATTATCCTATGTCCAATTGAAGTATCTGGATTATATGAAAACTTTTGAAGGTCATATGCAATTGCCTGGACTCTTTCTTTAAACATTCCCGAATAATTGTATCCACTAAAAGCAATCACAGCAACTAAAAGAATTGCCATTAATGAGGCCTTTACTTGAGAGTCTCTAAAAAATTGGAATGAGAGAACTACCAATGAAACAAAAAACATAACTTGGCCAGCCCTGCCACCTGTAATAAACATATTAAAAGTCATTGTAATCACAAAGAAAGTATAAATAGTCCTCATTAAACGAGATAAAGACTTCTCAAAAAGCAATTGATGCAAAACTAAATAAATAGCAAATGCTAAAAATGGATTATAAGAAATATGCCCCATTACTGGAGTTGGCTCATGATGTGTCGCTTTACCGAATGGCTCAAATACTTCAAACCAAACTAAATAAGAAAGTGCTTCTGAAAAAGCCATAGCAATAAAAAAAGCATACAAGTAATACTTTACATTTTCCTTTTTAGCTATAGTCAAAAAAATTGGCAAAATAAACAAGAAAGGAAGCATTTTTCTTGTCATTTCTAACCCCCAAAGAAAGTCTTCAGTCCATAATAAACCAAGTAGGTGCATAATAAAGAAACTTATCGAAGCTAATGCCAGTTTATTTTCTTTTATTAATTGAATTTTATAAATATAGTTGCCAGAAAATAGCCAAATGAGAACAGTAACCCATATGAAGATATTATTACCAAGAACTGTCAGAGGAAGCAAGAATATTGAACCTATGAAAAGGTACTGATAGACTCGATCTATTTGAGTGTTAAAAAAAATCATAAATACAGGTAAAATCTAATAGCATTAGAAATATTTAATTTTAGTCGAATAACAGTTGAATACAAAAGCAATTTTTCTTGATCGTGATGGTGTAATTAATAAAGAGATCAGCTATTTACATAAAATAGATGACTTTGAATTTATTGATGGTATTTACAGTGCATGTCATCACTTTCAAAATCTAGGTTATGCTATTGTTATTGTTACAAATCAATCTGGCATTTCAAGAAATTTATATAAAGAAGAAGACTATCAAACTTTGACAATCTGGATGCTTGAGGAGTTTAAGAAAAATGATATCGAAATTCTAGATGTTTTTCATTGTCCTCATGAACCAAACTCATTATGCAAATGCAGAAAACCTAAGCCTGGAATGTTTCTTGAGGCGAGAATAAAACATACAATTAATATGAAGAACTCTTGGATGATAGGAGATAAAGAAACTGATATTACTGCAGCTAATAGGGCTGGAATTTATAATACTATTCTTGTAAAAAGTGGACATAAAATTAAAGAGGCCGACTCGAAAGCTAAATATATACTAAATTCTACTATTGAATCAATCGAAATAATTCTTAGTTAGATTTTTTGATTTAGTAAATCTTTAGCAACTTGTAAAATATCTTTAACATCTATATCTCTAATTGAATAATCATTTTTATCTATTTTGTATGGATTTACCTCAGATTTAGATTCAATAATACGATTAATTTTTGTAACATACGCATTTCTATAGCCAGGAGTTGAGCCAAAAAGCGTTATTGATGGCCTTTCTAATGCCCAAGCCATATGAGTTGGTCCTGTATCTGGTCCAATTACTAAATCAATTTTAGAAATCAAAGATATTAGGGCTTTTATTGATAGTTTTTCACAGATATTTATCTGTGGTGAAAGCTTTTTTATTTTACTAGCTAAAAAATTTTCCTCTTTACTCCCCCAAATTACAAAATAATTAGCATCTAAAAGATTTGCTAACTCTGCAAACCTTTCAACTGGATATTGTTTTGATAAAAAAGATGCTCCAGGAATTAATAAAATATTTTTCTTTACGTTTGAAAGGTAAGGATTCAAATATACTTTGTCAGAATATAAGAAAGGTAACTTACTGTTAATATCTTCTATATTAAAAGGAAAATCGAAAGCAAATTTTATAATCTCAAAATTTCTCTCGATAACATTATTGTCATAAGATGACTTAAAGACTTTATTATAAAAAATCGATGCTATACCCTCTCTTGCTGAGGATTTTTCAAATCCTAAGGTAACCTTTGAAGGAATACATCGAGAAATAATCGCTGATTTAACCAAACTTTGCATATCTATTACTAAGTCATAAGGACCACACTTTCGTAACCTTTTTAATTCTAAATAAAGTAGGTAAAGAGATTTTTGCTTTTTAACATCATTAATATTTACTTCGATAACTTTATTGATATCTGGATGAGATTCCAATAACCCTTTGTTTCCTTTCTCTACTAACCAATCAATCTCAATTGCTTGATTATATTTTTTGATAAACTGCAAAACTACCATAGCGTGAATAATGTCACCTAATGCTGAAAGTTTGACTATAGCTATTTTCATAAAAAGTATTTTACAGTGGCATTCTATTTAAAGCGCTAGATATTAAATTAAGCTTTTAATGATATAATTTAAGTGCTTAAACTATCCTATGAATTAATATAAATGGATTCTCAAAATAAAGAAGTAAAGACAACTAACTTCATTCGCAATGTGATAGACGAAGATCTTTCATCTGGTAAGTATACTAATGTTATAACCCGTTTCCCTCCTGAGCCTAATGGATATCTTCATATTGGTCATGCAAAGTCTATTTGCCTCAACTTTGGAACAGCCAAACATTACAAAGGGTTTTGCAACTTAAGATTTGACGACACTAACCCCTCTAAAGAAAATATTGAATATATTAATTCTATTAAAAAAGATGTTGAGTGGTTGGGATTCGATTGGGATGGCGAAGTTAAATTTAGTTCAAGTTACTTTAATAAATTTTATCAATGCGCTGAAGAGTTAATTTCAAAGGGATTGGCATATGTTTGTTTTTTAAGCATTGATGAAACGAGAGAATACCGTGGAACCCTTAAAAAACCTGGAAAAAATAGCCCCTACCGCGATATAGGCATTGAAGAAAACTTAGACCTCTTTAAAAAAATGAAGTCAGGTCAATTTAAAGAAGGTGAGTGCGTGCTTAGAGCTAAAATTGATATGTCCTCAAGCTTTATGTGTATGCGTGATCCCACTTTATATCGCATTCGATTTGAAACTCATCATCAGACAAATAATGATTGGTGTATTTATCCTATGTATGACTTTGCCCATTGTCTTGGTGATGCTATTGAAGGAGTAACTCATTCTTTATGTACTCTAGAGTTCCAAGATAATCGAAGAATTTATGATTGGACTTTAGAAAATTTAGACGATTTTAATGAATCAATACGTCCTCATCAGTATGAGTTTTCTCGCTTAAATCTAGAGTATTCTTCTACATCCAAAAGGAAGTTAAAACTCTTAGTGGACAATAATTACGTCAACAGTTGGAATGATCCCAGAATGCCAACTATTTCTGGTCTTCGAAGAAGGGGATATACAGCAGCTTCAATAAAAAAATTTTGTGAGCGTATTGGTGTTTCAAAAGTTAATAGCTTGACTGATATTTCAATTTTAGAATCATCAATTAGAGATGATCTTAATGTTATTGCTCCGCGTTCAATGGCTGTAGTTAATCCAATTAAACTAGTAATTGAAAATTATCCTGAGGGAAAAATTGAATCTCTTCTAGTTCCAGTTCATCCTCAAAATAAAGTGATGGGCTCCAGGGAAATTTTCTTTAGTCGTAATATATATATTGATAAAGAAGACTTTATAGAGGTAGCGCCAAATAATAAATATAAACGTCTAGCTATAAATAAAGAGGTTCGCCTGAGAAACTCTTATATTATCAAAGCTACTCATTTTGAAAGTGATAAAGATGGTAATTTACAAACTGTCTACTGCACATATGATCCTTCTACTTTGGGTAAAAACCCATCTGATGGAAGAAAGGTAAAAGGTGTTATTCATTACGTTGAATCCAACAATGCTTTAAGTGCTGAATTTAGAATATATGACCGCCTTTTTTTAGAATCAAATCCAGCTAAATTTGATGACTTATCGTCTTCAATAAACCCCAATTCTCTTGAGATAAAAAATGGATTTATAGAGTCAAATTTATCAAACGCAAGGGCCGAACAAGCATACCAGTTTGAACGAGAAGGTTACTTTTGTAGAGATAGTGATTCTGAAGGACTTGTGTTTAATAAAACAGTTGGGCTTAGAGATAACTGGAGTCAATAATCTATTTTTTGCAGCCAGTCATTCACTTGCTTTACTTCAGAGTAATTAGTTGTATCAATCTGAAGAGGAGTAACTGAAACAAAGTTATTGGAAATGGCATGAAAATCTGTGCCCTCTGAATTATCGGCTTCCTTACCATTTTCACCAATCCAATAGAGAGATGCGTCTTCTTTATCCTTAATGCTTGGTTCTGATTTACATCTTCTTCCTAAGCGAGTACTCTTAATACCTCTAATTGCACTAAGAGGAATATCTGGAACGTTAACATTAATAATAGTGTTGTAAGATAGTTTAGATTTATCAATTTGGGCAACTAATCTCTTAGCAATCTCTCCGGCTGTCTCGAAGTGATTACATTCCCAACTGGCTAAGGATATTGCAATTGATGGAAGTCCTAAAAATCTCCCTTCTATAGCCCCAGCAACAGTCCCAGAATAAATGGTATCGTCACCCAGGTTTGCGCCAAAATTAATACCCGTTACAACTAAATCAATTGATTCCTTTATAAAGCCACATAATGCTAAATGAACACAATCAGATGGTGTTGCATCAATTGCATAAATATTTTTTTCAATTTGAATTGGTTTTAATGGTCTTCCAAGAGTTAATGAGCTACTTGCTGCAGACTTATTCTCACTTGGAGCAACAACAATTACTTCTGCAATTTCACTTAGTGATTTTGTAAGTTGTTTGATGCCCTTGGCCTTGTAGCCATCATCATTACTTATAAGAATTCTCATTAACTGATTGTTAAGGCAATCTTATCTTTACTAACACCTACCTTCACAGTCCCACCAGAGCTTAACTTACCAAAAAGAAGTTCATCGGCGAGTGGTTTACGTACCTCTCTTTCAATTAATCTCATCATTGGGCGAGCACCCATCATAGAATCATAACCATTTTCAGCAAACCATTTTCGAGCTGCGTCTGAAACAATCAATGAAACATTCTTTTTTTCAAGGACATCTTCAAGCTCAAAAAGAAATTTATTTACTACAAAGACAACGACCTCTTCATTGAGTTTATTAAAGTAAATAATTTCTGAGAGGCGGTTTCTAAATTCTGGAGTAAATATCTTTTTAAGCTCACCTTCGTAGTCAAGGGAATGATCTTGCTCATTAAACCCTATAGAAGCTCTTTGAACATTTTGGGCTCCAACATTAGAGGTCATAACAAGTATCACATTACTGAAATCAACTTCACGGCCATTAGCATCAGTAAGTTTTCCATGATCCATAACTTGTAATAGAATATTAAAAATATCAGGATGCGCTTTCTCAATCTCATCCAATAAAAGAACCGCATAAGGATTACTATTTACTGCCTCAGTTAATAACCCTCCTTCGTCATATCCAACATAGCCAGGAGGAGATCCTATAAGTTTAGAAATAGCATGTCTCTCCATATATTCAGACATATCAAATCTCAATAACTTAACACCCATAATCCTTGAAAGCTGTTTACAAATTTCAGTTTTACCAACCCCGGTAGGACCAGCAAATAAAAAAGAGCCCATTGGCTGCTCAACGGGAGAAAGCCCAGAGCGAGATAGTTTTATGGCAGTTGACAAAGACTCAACAGCATTATCTTGGCCAAAAACACCCAACTTTAGATCACTCTCAAGACTTTTAAGCAAAGATTTATCATCACTAGTAATTTGGCGAGAAGGAATACGTGCTAACTTAGCAACAATATTTTCTATATCAGGAACACCAATATTGACTTTACGCTTTGATTTAGGAAGTATCTGCTGAAGAGCGCCAACTTCATCAATTACATCAATTGCTTTGTCTGGAAGGCGTCTATCTCCAATATGACGGTGGGTTAATTCTGCTGCAGAAACTAAAGATGCAGCTGAATATTTAACCTTATGGTGTGATTGATAATATTTTTTTAATCCATGTAAAATTTTGATGGTATCTTCAACAGAAGGCTCCTCAATATCCACTTTTTGAAAGCGCCTTGTAAGTGCATGATCTTTTTCAAAAATCTTACGATATTCATCATACGTTGTAGACCCTATACATTTAAGTGAGCCATCTGCAAGTGCTGGTTTAAGAAGATTGGATGCATCCAAAGAACCACCTGAAACGCTTCCTGCACCAATTAGAGTATGAATTTCATCAATAAAAAGCACTGAATTTTTGTCTTTTTCTAAATCTGTAAGCACTGACTTTAATCGCTTTTCAAAATCACCCCTATACTTTGTACCTGCAATTAATACGCCAACATCTAAAGAATATATAGTTGTATTTTTTAGAATTTCAGGCACCTGTCCATCTACAATTCTCTTAGCTAGACCCTGAGCAATAGCAGTCTTACCAACACCAGCTTGCCCTACAAGTAAAGGATTATTTTTTCTGCGTCTTGATAAAATTTGTACCGTTCTAAGAACCTCTTCCTCTCTACCAAGAAGGGGGTCAATTTCACCAAGTCTAGCTTTTTCGCATAAATTAGTCGTAAAAGATTCTAGAGAAGATGGCTTAGCTTGCTTATCACCTTCAACTTTTTTTGTTTCTTCAACTGGATTATCAGCTAGATTTGAAGAAATCCCTTCCATAACATCTAATCTGGAAATATTATTTAATTTAAGCATATAAACAGCATGCGATTCTTTTTCAGAAAAAATACTAACAAAGACATTCATAGCGTTAACAGAATTTTTTTGCGCAGACTGTGCCTGATAAACACTCCTTTGAAGAACTCTTTGAAAACCTACTGTTGGAACAATATCTATTTCAGCATCTTCAGAGATAATAGGAGTGTGAGAATCAATATATTGATCAAGTTCAGCGCGAAGTTCATCAATGTTGACTCGCTTGCCTCGAAGAAATGCAATAACCTCACTCATATTAAGAAGGGCTAGCAATAAATGCTCTACCGTTACAAACTCAAGGCGTCGATTTCTAGCCTCCGTCATAACCATGTTAATCTCTTGCTGTAATCCTTGTTCAATCATAAAATATTTTTTTTGTTGTTATCTTAATTAATACTCAATTTTAACATCTCTATAGGGAATTTGAATCAAATTAAAATTCAAATTAATCTTATAAAATACCTAGATAGATCTTAATTTACTTTCAAAATCTTCCCTATTATGGTAACCACCACATAGTTGGCGATAACCTGTCAAAGATGAGCGCGCATGAAGAAGTCGCCAATTATCAAACGTTAATACTTTTCCAGGATCTAACATGAGCTCAAATTGACGACTAGAGTCATTTGCTAGATTATGAAATATTTTATAAGCATCATAAAATTTCACCATTAGATTATTTTCCAACCTAAAAGGTGCACGATCATGATTATTAAAACTTACTTGAATAACGTCACCATTATCATTAACCCGAAACAAGGGTCGATGAGCCTCTAAATAAGTATCTGGTTTGATATAGCGCCCAGGAATATTAACATTACACAGTAAATTAAATGCATCAGGATGCTCATGCCTCATTTGTTCTGCAATTGCAAGACCATCAATTAATTGATTTTCACCACCAGTAGAATTTCTTTTAATACAGTGCAAGGTTTGAAGTCCTGGAGCATCATGGACATATGTTCCATCTGTATGCGGCTCAATAGCTAATGATGTAAAAGCAGTATCATCAGGATTTTCAAGCTTATTATCCCAAACAGAAAAACCTCCAAAAATAGAGCTTCTAATGTAAGCCATTCTCTCCATAAGCTCTTTTGTTGCCTCTGAAGTTTCAGGAGTAGATGTTACTATAGCAAAACCGATTCTATGAATATGGTTTAACCAAGTTTTTATTCCCCCATCACTCACCAACTCCTGATAAGTTATTTCTGGAAAGTCTTTAATTTCACTTGAGGAATTCCATACATTGTTAGAATTCAATGCATATGACTGAGGAAGCCTTGGCACTGACATGGTTTGAAGTAATTCAAAAGACAGGCTACTCTCAGACTGATCATCCCATTTAATTAAAACACTCTCAGATGAACCATCCAGCCATATTTTGTTGACAGTATTATTTAGTGGCTTACTAAATGAGTCAATCTGACGTTGTTTAGTATTTGGATGTAAGTCTTCTTTGCTTTCACTATGGTCTCTGAGCCAAAACCAAGGATAGCAACTCAAGGAATCATCACTCCAAACAACATTTAAACCCTTATCTATGGATTCAATAGATTTGATTAACATTTTTCTTCCTTGTTTAAATTAATACAGTAATGAAATTTTATCATCTCAATAAGCTTTCAATTAAAAAAATTAGACACCTATTTCTCTTAATAAAGCCATCAATGGTTGATCATTTTCTCTGGAATATGCTAAAACTTGCTTAACTTTTGTTTGTGCAACATCATAAGAGTATGATCCACATACTGCCTCTCCATCTATGTGAATTTTAAGCATAATTGCCTCAGCAGCTTGAAACTCTTTGTGAAAAAATCTCCGCAAAACATCTACAACAAACTCCATTGAAGTGTAATCATCATTTATTAAAATAACATCGAATCGATTTGGTATTCTTAATTTTGGCTTTACAGTTTTTAAATTTATCTGACTCATTTTACGAACGCATAGATTTTTGAATTAATAAAATTATTGAAATAAATATAAATACAAGAGGTGGCAATATAGCACTGATTAGTGGATTAAAATTCAAACTCAATGCCATTGAACTTGCAATTCTTGAGAGCATTTCAAATGATAAACCAAGTGCAACTCCAAAAAATATTTTTCTCCCTAAAGATACATCTCTGGTTGATCCAAAGATAAATAGCATCGCCAATAAAATCATCGCAATAAGAGTTACTGGTTTAACTAGGCGACTATATAGCTCAACTTCAAAAACACCAGAACGTAGTTTATTTTCAGATAAAAATTTAATCTTCTTGATCAGAGTCCAAGTTGAAAGATCTTTTGGCTCTTTTTCTAAGCTATCAATCAAATCCTGATCAAATGAAACTATTTTGTTATAAGAATTGCGCTCTTTTAAAGAAATATTCTCAAAAAAACCTGAGTCATCGATTGTAAAAATCTCACTATCGCTCATATCTAAAGAATTACCATCAAATATAGCATTCTCTGACTTACTAACTCTTTCAATTTTTGATGAGTTAACTTCAATCACTGTAATGCCACTAAATAATTTACCGTCAATATTTTTTCTAACATTTATAAAGTTATCACCATCTCTAATCCAAAACCCATCTTGATTTATTGATGCAGAATTTTTTCCCAAGGCACTAGATCGACTATTTTCACCAAAATTACTAAAGGTTGGAGCTAAAAATTCCCCTACAGCAATTATTATAAGTACGAAAATAAGTGCATTTTTTAGAGTTGTAACAGTGATCCTTATTATAGAATCGCCTGATACACGAAAAATAAGAAGCTGGCTTGTTGTTGCTAAATGTCCCATTCCTAGAACACATCCTAGTAAGATAATTGGTGACGCTTGATTGTATGCAACTTCAGGCAAATGAAGAAGAACATACTTAAATGCTGACAATATTGTGTAAGCCCCTTGCCCAACACTATTTAATTCTGTTAAAAAATTAAAAAAACTATAAATGCTAAGCCAAACCACAAGAACAACTATTGTGTAAGTTAAAAGTGTTTTAGCAATATAGCGATCTCTAATTTTCATTAAAATATAAAATATTTACAAATTTTTTAAATAATACATCTTTTATGCCTAACATACATCAATATAAAATCTTGATACTTGATTTTGGGTCACAATATACCCAACTCATTGCCAGAAGAGTAAGAGAAATAGGTGTTTACTGCGAAATAGTTCCATATGATGTTAATACTCATTTTATTGAACACTTTAACCCTAATGGCATTATTCTCTCAGGTGGGCCTGATACAGTAAGTCAAAATAATTCTGCGAGAGCACCAAATATTGTATTTGATTTAAATATTCCAATATTAGGAATATGCTATGGGATGCAAACAATGGCAATTCAACTTGGAGGGGAGGCAAAAAGTGCTGAAAAAGCAGAATTTGGTTTCGCTCAAATTAGAGCCAGAAATCATTCTAAACTTTTAACTAATATTAGTGATGAAATCAGTTCAGAAGGTTATGGTCTTTTAGATGTCTGGATGAGTCATGGAATTGAAGTTACAAAATTACCAGAGGACTTTGAGTTAATAGCATCAACTGATAATTGTCCTATCGCTGGTTTCGCAAATAATGCAAAGAACTATTTTGGACTTCAATTCCATCCTGAAGTTACTCATACAAAACAAGGAACTCAAATTCTAGAGCGATTTATTACAACTATATGTCAATGCAAAAAAAAATGGACAACAGATAATATTATTGATGATTTATTGAAAAATATAAAATCTCAAGTAGGCAATAAAAAAGTTCTTTTAGGCCTCTCAGGTGGTGTTGACTCGTCCGTCGTAGCAATGCTTCTTCACAAATCTATTGGCGATCAACTAACCTGTGTTTTTGTAGATAACGGCTTACTAAGGCTTAATGAAGGTGATGAGGTAATGAAGACTTTCTCTCAAAATCTTGGTGTAAAGGTTATTAGGGCTGACGCTCAAGAGTATTTTTATGATCAACTTTCAGATGAAGCTGATCCTGAGTTAAAAAGAAAAATAATAGGTGGAGCCTTTATTGAAATATTTGATCAAGAAGCGCAAAAAATAAAAAATATTAAATTCCTTGCCCAAGGTACCATTTATCCAGATGTCATTGAGTCGGCAGGAATTGCTTCGGGAAAAGCTAAAGTTATTAAGTCTCATCATAATGTTGGTGGATTGCCAGATGATATTCAGTTTGAATTAGTTGAGCCACTAAAAGAACTATTTAAAGATGAAGTGAGAGAGATTGGAGTAAAACTTGGTCTTCCAAAAAAAATGCTTTATCGCCACCCTTTTCCTGGACCAGGACTTGGTGTTAGAATTCTTGGTCAAGTTAAAAAGGAATATGCTGAAATCTTAAGAAAGGCTGATCATATTTTTATGGAAGAGCTTAATAATCAAGGCTTATATGATAATGTTGATCAAGCCTTTGCAGTATTCCTTCCGGTGAAGTCAGTTGGTGTTACTGGAGATGTAAGAAGGTATGACTTTGTTATAGCGCTTCGTGCTGTTGAGACTGTGGATTTTATGACTGCACGCTGGGCAAGGCTTCCATATGACTTCCTAGATCAAGTCTCTAATCGCATCATGAATGAAATTTCACGAGTTTCTAGAGTGGTATATGATATCTCAGGAAAACCTCCTGCAACAATTGAGTGGGAATAACCAGAAAAGACTAGGAAAATCAATGACTTACACAGAGTTTGTGATTGCTAAGACGCGATATACTCGTAATAGAAATCATGCCAAACATTCCAATATAGATGGTCAAAAAAATCCAAAATGTCAATCATACCGAATAAGTCTGCTATAAGAAGACAAAAACCCAACCAACCAAGAATGGGTAAATAAATGTAATACATATTAACCCAAAAATTATATCGCCTTCTTGCTTCTCTATTATCTTCTGTATCTTGTAACGAACCGCAATGCTTACATACATTAGCATCAACTTTGATTTCTTCTTTACAACTATAACAAGTTTTCATAATAGAGTTATTTTTGTACTAGAAGTTAATTCTACTACTGAAATTAATCAAAAGGTCAAAAATTAACCTCTAAAGGGGAACGAACTGTTCTATTCCACAGTGATGGATTACTCAACAACCCATTTTATAGTTTGAAAACCACAATGTTTGTAAGCTTTCATCCTTCAATTCTGATATCAAAGGTTTCCCTATTTCGCATTTTTTCATTGCCATTGCTTTTAGAATAACATTTGAAGTCCAGATCTGAATAATATCTGGGTCTTTTAACTTAGGTATTAACCTAACTACGGATTCAAGATCATCAAGTGCGAAATATTTACCTATAATATTTGAAGTCCAGATCATATTTAGATCAGGATCTTCAAGTTCATTTAATAAACGCTCTGCTAGAATTAGGTTGCCAGAACTGAATTCGAGTGCTACCTTATTAGTTATTTGAAGGTCCTTTAAAAAGTCTGCAAAAACAGAATGCGAAAAAAGAAAGAATAGTGAGAATAGAAGTATAAGTAGTTTTTTCATAATAGAGTCATTTTGAACTATGAGAGAATTCTACTCCTGCAACAATCGAATGTAAAATATACTTACACGATTGTTAAAGTTTAAGTGATGTCAAAGTTTAAGTGATGTCAAAGTTTAAGTGATGTCAAAGTTTGACACAGGAAACTCAAAATTAACGGCAAACAAAAAATCTATGAAAAAGTTGCGTCAAAGATGTGTCAAAGTATTAATACCCCCCCAATACTCTTAGCCCAAAGAAGGATTCTAATGGAAGATTAGAGTAATTATCTTAACGACTTAGTAACTTAACTAAAGGAGAAAAAGATGAGTGAAGAAGAATCAAATATTGAGCGTATTAAAGCAGGCAAAAGTATTTTCAAAGAAGCTAACTTTTCAGAGCAACAATTAGTAAATATAGAACATCAACTGATTCAGTCTTATTACCTTACATTTTTTAACTCACTAATGCTGGGAGTTATTGCAATAGCAGTTGTTCTTATTGCTATTAAAATTTAAAGGAGAAAGAAGATGAGTGAAGTAGAGTTAGAAGCAATTAGGCACACACTTAAAAGAATGGAAACAAAACAATCATATATTAAAATTATAGAAGCAGACTAAAGTGCAGACTTTTCATGTTTATTGTGTTTCATACACAACATAAGAAATTATTAATCAAATAATCTTCATCTTCAATATGGAACAAGTTATTAAAAGTAGATCAGATCTGACCTACTTTAATTAGTCAACTTTTTAGAGTTCTTTTTTATCACCAAATAAGGTCAAAATTCCACCTATAGCAGCTAGAATCATAAATACCATAGTAAGAGTACCACCACCAATTGCACCAATTATTGCAGCAATTATTAATAGTATTCCAGGTTTTTTAGTCTCAGCATTCATTGCAACAGCACCAAGAATAATTGTTGCAAATGCTGCTAAAAGTCCAATCCACCCCATAGCAACAATCATGTCTCCAGCACCTGTGTCATCAACACCCTCTATGCTTTCTAAACCTCCAGCTACAGCACCAAAAAAAAGTGTGACAACAGCAGCACCAGTTCCTAATATACCAGCTATTAAAGCAATAATTCCTCCAGACTTTCTCATATTATTTCTCC
>Ga0209816_1001514_pt1 | contig 17372 bp, 30 predicted proteins | sample CoawatmetaG01DNA_FD_187509 | JGI IMG/M metagenome (GOLD analysis project Ga0209816, IMG submission 187509) | Marine microbial communities from the West Antarctic Peninsula - Coastal water metaG017-DNA (SPAdes) (version 2) | ecosystem: Environmental > Aquatic > Marine > Coastal ... | reverse complement strand
GTATAGTAAGCCAGCAAAAGCGGCTAATGAATACCTCCAGGGTGGACAGCATTGTGATCCTGTTGTACTAGAACCATATGTAGAACTTAACACAGGCGAAAACACTAATGGTAATACTTATCCTGGTAGTAGTAGCAATAATTATTCAAGCGCCGGAGATCAAGAGAACCTAAGAGTTGGTGTTAGATTACGAATTTCATTAGGCGGAACATGTACAAAGAAGTATAGAGATACTATGCTACAAAATACATTACTAAGACAACAGTTAGAAATGCTTAAAATGTGTGCTAGATATAAAGGACTTGAGTTAGGTCCTGAATTTGGTGAAGTAAAGAGAATGTGTGACGGTGTTAGTAAAGGACCGACACCTGTAGAAGAAGAAGATGATGATTACGAAATACCAGTCGGTGTCATCGCAAGGTAAAAAGGAAACTATTAAGGAGTAAAATTATGTGGAAATCAATTAAAGATTGGCCATCGTTGACAGAACTTTTCTTTGGAAAAGGAAAAAGTCCGTCAGACGAGCCTAAACGTGCTCGAAGCAAAGGCAAATTTGTAGGAGATGATAAGTCTACTGCAGATGTTAACGAAGCATGGGAAGGTGGTAAAGCACCTACTAAGAAGAAGGCCAAGGCAAAGAAACCAGCTACTACTAAGAAAGCAGTAGTTAAGGCAACTAAGCCTAAAGTAAAAAAAGCAACAGCTGATGCCAAACCTAAAGCAAAGAAAGCGCCAGCAACACGTGGCACTAGAAAAGACTATGCGTTAGATAAAAAGCTAAAAGATATAAAGAAGAATAACGGCATGATGCCAGTTAAAAAGAAATAGAGGTGATAGAATGAGTGAAAAAACAAGTGTAGAAGTTGGAGGAGTTAAATTCACCGGTGGAAAACTATTTTTAGTTATAACTATTTTAAGTACACTAGGTGGAATAGCATGGGGAGGCTTTGAATTCTATAATGACTATAGAGTTATGAAAGCCAAGATAGAACGCTATGTTGCACCAGACCTAAAAGGAATTAAATCAGAACTTGCAATCATCGAGCAAAAGTTAGACGATGCACTTGAATATTCTAAAGATATCAAAAACGGATTACGTGATGATATTGTTAGACTAGAGCGTATTGTTGATGCAGTTGAAGATGATGTAAACAAAACAGAAGAAAAAACACGTGAACTAATAACATTAGCTGACCAACGTTTTGAAAACAAACGTGACCAGTTGTTAACAGATTACGAACAAAAAGCTGATAGTTTACGTACAAGTACTGATATTAAATTAAAGGAGTTAGAAATTAGGTTGAATAAACGTTTACAACGTGCATTGGATAATCCACTGGCACAATAAACTTGACAACTTACTAAAAGTAAAGTATAATATAACAATGAGTAGACTATTAATTCTTACAGGCCCTCAAGGTAGTGGTAACCATTTGTTCAGCAAGTGTTTAGCACTACATGAGGATGTCTTTGGATGGAACTCCTTGTTAAATACATATTGGGAAGGGCATCACCTTGAACCCTTTGCTGAATGTTGGGACGATCCAACTAAGTTAGATAGCTTCGATTGGGAACAAAGTGAATACTTTGTAACAAGCGTAAGTAGTCCATACTTTAAAGATAAGAAGCCAGTAGTACCTAACTACATAGAATTTATAGAACATGCAAAGCAGTATGTTGATGGAATTGACATTGGTATTATTGGTAGAGATCAAACTATACTAAAATATCAACAAGAACGTGTACGTGGTAAGTCAACTACAAACATTGCATTAGATAGTTTTAGGTGGCTGTTAGAGAATCAAGACTGTACATTCCTAAGTCAAGAACTACTACAGCTATACAAATCAGACTACTTGGAACAAGTAAGCAGAGACCTAGACTGGCCCATTAGTTATTGGGATCCAGAAATAGATGCAATATTGGCTCACGATGCAAACAATAAATACATTAAAGACGTACACGAATACTGGTTGGACTTTGAAGTTCACAGAGCAGTACGTGAAAGCTAACTACTAAAGGAAAATATTATGGTTTTTATACTATGGCATTTACTAGCAATTACAAGCGTTATGGCAATTTCGTTTATCCTTGGCTGGTACAGTGCAACTAAAATAAACACATTACTGGAGAAGTAATTAATGCTAGATGTTATTATGTTAACATTCGGTGAACCCGATGCCGACGAGAACTTCGAGATACTAAAACAAAAAGCACCACACGCACAACGAGTAGACGATGTAGTAGGACTACTAGAAGCACACAAAGCTGCTGCGGAACTTTCCAAAACAAATTACTTTTATGTATGTGATGCAGACGCAATCATTCAAGAGAACTTTGCATTTAAGTTTGAACCAAGTGATAGAAGGGAAGCATATCCTGGAGTACCCGAAACAGAATGCGTATTTACTTATCGTAGTCATAACCCTATTAACGATCTCATATATGGATTTGGTGCGTTAAAGTTATTCCCTAAGAAGAAACTGTTAGCGACTAAAGAATTTAATGTAGACATGACTACAAGTATTGGTGCAATATTTAAACCTATGTTTGAAATATCAAATACTACAGCATTTAATACTGATCCATTTAATACTTGGCGCAGTGGATTCCGTGAAGGAACTAAAATGGCAAGTGGTATTATTGATCATAAGAAACAAGTAGACGATGCATACAGATTAGAAGTATGGTGTACACGTGGTGAGAACAGACGCTATGGTGAGTATGCAATACTAGGAGCTCAACAAGGTAGAGACTTTGGTAATCATTATAAAGGTAACAAAGAAGCCTTGCGTAAAATTAATGATTGGGAATGGTTAAAGAAAACATTTGAAAGCGCACTATAAATGAAACAAGAAGAATTCAAAAAACAATATCATTGGCTAATAGGCTTGCGTGAATACTTTGATGCTATAGGTGAAGGCGAACGCTATGAAGTTATATTCAAAGCATTATACCACGACAACTGGTATCGTAAACGTGATGTGCTTACAGAGCTATATCAAAAACATGATATTGAAACTGAGAAACATTTAAAGAGTTGGATGAATTTAATCCTACATCAACACCTAACAGACATTGAGATTAAGCCACAGCTAGTAGTAACACTTATACGTAAGTATATGCACGAAGATCCATTGCTGGCAAATACAGCTAGATTTATTAATCATTGGAGTGGCGAAGATGGAGAAGCAGCAGAGGTTCCAGACTTAAATGACTTCTTTAGTAAAGGACAGGTGCAAAGTAAACTATGGCTAATTAAAGAGCTTGGCAAAGTTGTAGAAGGTAGCTTAGGCAACGTAGCATTTTATGGTGGCTGGTATAATTTTCCTGCACACTTTGTATTTCAAAACTTTGACGTAGGTAAAATCTATAGTTTAGATGTAAACGAAGACACAGTAGAGCCTAGTAAGAAGCTATGCTACAATGAAACAGTTGACAATAGATTTATTCCTATTGCTACAGATGTAAATCGACTACGTTGGAATAACAAAACACTTAGTTATAGAAACTATGAGTTGCGTGATGAGCAGATTAATCGTTGGATGGAAAAGCAAGAAGAAAAGTATGCAACTGATATTGAGGCAAAGCAAGATGAGATCATGCAAGGCTACACAAGCAAGGAAAAAATACGAGAAGATATCTTTAAAGACAAAGATGTATTACTAGAAGATAACTTTGGTTGGGTAGACTTAGACAATATCAATTGTGTAATTAACACAAGTTGTGAACACATGGACAACACATGGTATGAGAATTTACCAGCAGGAACGTTTGTTGTGCTACATCAAAACGATTACTTTGAAAATGAACAGCATAGTAATTGTTGTAAGGACTTAGAAGAAGTAAAGTCTAAGTATCCAATGAGTGAGATCTATTATGAAGGCGAGTTAGATACAAATTTATATAATAGGTTTATGTTAATTGGAGTTAAGTAATGGCATTAACATTTATTGAGTTTGAACTTAATGAGTTTATAACACCAGGTCAGCCAGTAGAAACAAGCCATGCTACTGTAGAAGTTTGTTGTGATATAAGCAGTAAGTTAACAAAGCAACTCGATATAGAATATGAGAAAGACTTTTGGTTTGAAGAAGCCTACTATGCAAACAACGGCAAGCGTATATTAAAGTTTGCGTTTAAAGATGATTACACTGCATTTATATCAAAGATGATGGGAATATATAATGGATAATGAAACAGAACAATGCGAGGACTGTAGGATTGAAATAACAACCAAAGGTATTGAAGTTGAAGATACTGGCAGTTTATACTTAGAAACAGGAATAATAGTAGGACTACTTGTTTTAGTAAGTCTAATGTATATTGGCAAGAAATGGATTGACCGGAGATTTAAATGAATAAAAAAATACAAGAACTTTTGTTAGTAAACTATAACAATATAAACAATGCAATGACTAAACCTTGTGCAGAGAAAGCTAAGTTTGAGAAGTTAATTGCTGACTTAGAAGCACAACTTAAAGGATTGCCAGATGAAATAGTTTATTCTAACGGAATGACAGCAATGGAGTTTGCAAAGAAATTAGCAAAAGAAGCCAATGAGCGATGAAGATATAAAAGGATTCATAGCTTATTTTGGAGATGAGATACCTGATCCAGAACATTATCCGCAAAAGGTAATATGGTTAATGAAGTGGTATATAAATATAGTTATGAAGAATAGAGAAGTTGATAATGGATGAAGAACTATGGGATGCTATAATGGCAGGATACACAACACGTGACCTACAAAAGGAAGCGGCTAGAGCAATCAGTACTATGCCAGCTGACAACAATAGTATTCATAAGTTTAACAAAGTAGCATATCACAATAGTCATTTATGGTACAAAGCAGTAATTAAGTTTTACATAGAAGAACATGGAGACTTTCCAAGCCAGTGCGGACCGGGCAAAGACATAAAGATGATACTCGATGACTAAAAAGAAATTAGCCATATGTATAACAGGGCAGACAAGATCATACGAGGAGTATAAAGAAGCGTTTCACAACGATATGGAAACATTGTTTGGTGACTATGAATATCATTTGTATGCACACACCTGGGATGATCAAATATTACCAATTGATCAAACTCCATTTACACAGATAGAAACAACAGACCAAACTGATATATGGACTAGACTATGTGAAGAAGATCCATTTAGTGCAATGCGTATGACAGCAGGAATTAGAAATAGTCAAGAATATAAAAATGCTCTTGCTGGAAAAGGCGATATGGTAGAGCTCATGAAGACTATCACTATGGGAACATATGCACAGATTGTATCAACATATCAAGCAATGAATATGGCACCAATTGGATATGATGGTTATGTAAAGTTTAGATGGGATATTAGCCATCAAGACCAGAGTTCAGCTGGTATGATACAGCAATGGAAAGAAGTTTTTAATAAATTTATAACTAAATCACACCCTCAACAGCACTTAACCAACACTGATGCTAATGTATTAATAGCAGGTAATGTGATAGTAAAATCAAACTCAACTGGACTCAAAGCACATGCTGCTACTTACATACAAGATATGATGTTAACGTTTTCTCCAGCCGCTCATACTAAAATGATAGAGAACAATATACATATGACAATAAATGATATGGCATGGAAAAGACTTTTAGGTGTACATAGTTCACATGAACTATGGTCTGTATACTTTAAGTACTTGGATATTGCAATGATATCAAGTCCATTTGACAACATTATAGGATTCAATAATGCTGGCGTAATCGATCACCACTTAAAAACAAATAAGAAATGGAACCTATAACTTAAATGATACATTATAAAGTACAATTAAAAAACAACATAGGCCTACATGCAGTTGATCATGTAGTAAATGAAAATGCTAAACGTTATAGAGTATTTTGGATGGCCAATCATTGTGGTATGTTTATTCAGTACTTAATAAGTCAGCACAGTAACTTTCCACAGAGCAGTGCTTATTATATTACATTGCCTAACAAAAGTCATGTGATATATAAAACAGATGGTGAAGATCCGGACTGTCTTATATCGCCTATTAACAATACTAAATACACAAAGTATATAGATGCAAATCCACATGGACACGAACCTTGGCATATGAATAATCAAGCTGATGTTCAATTTTATATAGAACCAATGTGGGAACTATCGTCGATGCGTAGTGATGTTAACAAACGATCTACAACTGAAGTAGATAATGAGACGTTTATGAAATCAATTGAAAAGATACCAGCAAACGAATTAAGTTTTTGTGTAGCAAAGTTAATGGACCCAGAAACAAGAGCAGAAGAATATACTAAACTACTCAATATTATAGATGAAAAGCCAATTGAGATTGATAGCATGATTGAACAATTTAAAAAACACATCGAATGGAAAATGTAAATGGTTAAAATAATTAAATACGTAAGTGCAATATTAATACTTATAGCAATGGTATTACACGTTGCAGGAATTACACCATGGAATAGTATCGTACAAATGATAGGTGCAGCAGGTTGGGTATATGTTGGACTACAATGGAAAGAGAAAGCAATCGTGCTTAACTTCTTACCGCAGTTCGCTATTATTATTCCAATGTTAATATGGATATATTATATAAATGTATAACTACGAAGATATCAATACAGTACACCTAGAAGTTACACAACGTTGTAATGCTAGTTGTCCAATGTGTGATCGTAATGAGAATGGTGGAGCAGTTAATCAGCATATTAAAAACAACCTACAAGAATTAAGTTTAGATGATTGTATTAATATATTTGATCCAGATTTCCTACAGCAACTAAAAACATTATACATGTGTGGTAACTTAGGCGACCCAATTAGTGCTAGAGATACATTAGAGATATTTGATTACACACGTGCAATGAATGACAACATGTGGTTAAGCATGAACACTAACGCAGGCGCCAGAGATGTGAATTGGTGGAAAGAACTTGCAGGCACAATTGGTAAGAACGGTGCAGTTATCTTTAGTGTAGATGGATTAGAGAACACAAATCATTTGTATAGACAAGGTGTGCAGTGGGAGAAAGTAGAACGTAATATGCGAGCTTTTATTGAAGCTGGTGGCCGAGCTAGATGGGACTACTTGATATTTGAACACAGTGAATGTGATGTAGAACGTGCTGAAGAACTAGCCAAGAAGTGGGGAGTAGAAAAGTTTATGAAAAAGAAAACTGGACGCTTTATTAATTCTGACAGTGAAACAAAAGAAACACATCAAGCAACTAACCGCAAAGGTGCAGTAATGCAAAACTTAGCCAAGCCTAAGAAAGCAGAGTACCAGAACCTCGCACTAGCTAAGACAGAAGAAATTAAGAAAACATATGGCAGTATGAAAAAGTATTATGATAGCTGTGATATTAAATGTAAAGTAGCAGGTAAAGATCCTAACATCTTTATTACAGCAGAAGGACTTGTATTGCCTTGTTGTTGGACTGCCGGACGTATGTATAAGTGGTGGCACAAAGATCCTAAAGTAGAACAGATATGGGACTTCATTGATGCTGCTGGAGGCAAAGAAGCTCTTGACGCAAGGCTACATGGAGTTAAAGGAGTATTTGATACAGGCATTATGCAAAACATACAAGCCAGTTGGAATAAGAAAAGTATTGAAGAAGGCAAGCTAGGAGTTTGCAGTATGAAATGTGGGACAGAGTTTGATCCATTTGCAGAGCAGTTTACATGAAAAAATTATTAACATTAGGTTGTAGTTTATCACCAATAGAGATGTGGCCAACAGCATGCAATGACACCGGAGTGTTTGATACACATACAAACTATGGATTCGGCGGTGGCGGTAATCAACAGCTATTGGATTGTATAGATGAATATCTTCTACGTAATACAGTACAAGATTTAACAATAATATTTCAAATGACTGGGATGGAAAGAAGGGGCGGACTTTATGCAGCCAACGGTCCTCTACCAAAAATACCTGGGCCAGCAGCAGTAGTAGCACCTGAATGGAAAGACTATCCAAATCCAGACCTACGAAGCTGTCTATGGAAAGGATACTTTGGTGACCAACATATGTTATGGGGCGATAAGCATGCGGTTGTTAGACTACAGCCTAGTAATTCTGTTACAATGATAACAAGAGTAGTAAGTAAGTTATGTTTGTTAGCAAATGCAGGTGCAACAGTATATACATTCAGAGGTTGGACAGGTGTGATACCACACAACCCAGACGAAACATGGAAACAAATTACAGATGTGTTTGATAAAAACAATGTAAACTATATTGATGAACCATTAACCGACTGGTGTATTAAAACCGATCAAACTTTTGCGCCAGATGATTGGCACCCAACTACGATATCAAGTAGACGTTATGCAGAAGAATTCATTACTGACAAATTACTAGGGAACCAATGATAGAAGCCTTTATTAATGCAATACCAAATGTTTTACAAGCAATGTTTGTAGGCAGTATGGCAGGAGGCATTGTGCAAGTATGTGAAGATGACATCCCTGAACTCAAGCAACTTAAACAACAGTTAATAGTTGTAATGGAAGAACGTGAAGTAAAAGATAGTATACAAGATGCATTTATGAAAGCGTGGGAAGATACATACAATGGAAACAAATTGCCATCATCGTGCGAAGAAGCATTAGCAGCAGTTAACACAACAAAACAACAAGTTATTAACAAACTCAGCGGTGCAAAGAATCCGCACCTATAGAAAGTAATACAATGATTAGTAACACACAATATAAAACACACACTAAGCCGTTTGATTATCGAGAAGCTACTACAGAGTTTTTTACTCCAGAAGTATATGAGAAACTAACGAACATACTATATTCAGATACAATAAAGGATTGGAAAGTATACAATGATGACGGCAGTGATCCTGCTTATCCACAAGGACAAGTCATTATGATTAATGACGAAGCTAGAGAAAAAGCTACAGGGTTCTTGCGTGAGTTTTATGATTGGTTATGGACCGACGAACTTACAGCACACATACTTAAAACAACCGGGGTTGAGTTTAATCGTTATAGTTGCTTGTGGCATTTAGATTATCCTGGATTTGATCAAGGGCCACACAATGATGTCGACGCATATCCAAATATAGAAGTTACTACCTTTCAAGTATATATGGCACAAGATAATAACCATATAGATAGTGGGGTTTTATTATTAGACAATAGTGAAATAGTAAAAGCACACGTGCCATACAAACCTAATCATGCTTGGGTTTTTACAGCAACTGACAGTTCGTGGCATGCAGTAGAAGAAATAGACTTCTACAGACCAAGTTTTATGGTTAGAAATTTTAAGGAGTTAATATGAAGATCTTAATATGCGGACTTCCAGGCAGTGGAAAAAGTACGCTAGCACAACCATTAGCAGAGCTGCTCAACGCAGTTTGGCTTAATGCAGATAGTGTACGCGGTAAGTATGAAGGTGCACCATTTATTGAAAACGGATGGGACTTTAGTAAAGCAGGGCGTGTTGCACAAGCAACTCGTATGAAATATTTAGCAGATGGAATTGTATTGGCTAATAAAATAGTAGTAGCAGATTTTATTTGTCCTACCCAAGAAACTAGAGAATTGTTTGATGCTGACTTCACAGTGTTTATGGATACTATTAAAGAAGGACGCTATGCAGATACAAATGCAATGTTTGAAAAGCCTACGAATTGTGATTATCATGTTAGTGACTGGTTCATTAACGCACAAGATCAATTACTACCAGTAGTACAACGATATATGAATCTAAAAATTAAAGGAGATTTAGAATAATGGGATACTTTTTATTAGGAATATTAATTGGTTGGCTAGTGCCAAGGCCTAAGTTTATAGGCAAAGCAGAAGCAGCCATATGGAATCCAATCAAAGCAAGACTGCCTAAATCAGTAAGTAACTGGTTTGGTTAGCGATGACCCGTGTGATGATGTTACGCACTGGTTTGGTTAAGGTTGACAAGTAAGATGTCTTAGTGTATAGTGCTAGTTATAAGTTAATTATATAGGAGACATGTTATGTCTGTACTAGAATTATTAAATATAAACACATATACTGTAGACGGCTTTCATAAGCTAGCTGATGTAGAAGCTATAAGGGATAATGGCAAATGGAAACTAGTAAATGTATCACCACAACTATATGAAAACCACAACAGTTGGGTATATGCAGTAGTAGTTGGTGTAGAGATTGTTAAGATAGGTGAAACTGGATCACAATTAGGTATTAAATCAAAACGAAACGATCAACCTGTTATTCACACAAACAATAGAATGGGACGTTTAAGAGGATTTGGCAAGACATTTGATGCAGACTGGCAAAAGACTGACACTGATGTTAGAATTCGTTCAACCCTATACGAAGAAGCATGTAGGGGTAATGTTAGTATTTGGGCTAAACGCTGTGATATAATTGCTATTGATACTATACTCTACGGTGAGACTTATAAAACATTCACTACCTATCATAAACAGTTAGAAAAGGCTTACCTAACTCGTATCAAAGAAGAAACTGGTACTTTGCCTGTTTTGAATCCTGTAAAAATATAACAATACAACTTGACTTATAGTCTAATCTGTGCTATACTTACACAGTAATAGAATACTATTACGACACACAGTAACACACACAAAGGAGAAGTAAATGAGTTCAAATAATAAGAATGCGTATGAGATACGCACAGAAATACTAGGAATGGCCCAAAGTTTTGTTATGGATAAGTTTCATAATGAAAGAAACAACTGGGAAAATTCAACAGACAGGCATCCAGAAACAAGTGCTATATTGTCTACAGCGGATGCTCCAAAGTATCCTAAATCAAGTGAAATCCTAAAAGAAGCAGAGAAGTTATATTCTTTCGTTGAAAAGTAGGAAGTATTTAGATTAAGGGAAAGCCACTGAAAGGTGGCTTTTTTTATGACTATTTTATCGGTTGACATAACCAAGATTTCTTGTTATAATATATACAAGAATCAAATTATAAAGGTGTAAAGAAAATGTCAATTTTAAAGCCATATATTGCCTTTTTACTTGACATATTCTAAATACCATTGTATAATAATATAGTAAAACAAAACTTAATAGGAGATAACATGAGTACACGTGACGTAGTACAGGACATCGTAAAACATACAGCAGGTCTTGGATTTATAACAAATGTAAAAGTAACAGGTACAGATGAAGCAACAGAGCTAGATGCAATGGATGCAGATCGTACAGTTATTATGCATGCAGAGCTACATAATGCAGAGCCTGATTTTAAAGGTGAGTTTGGATTAGGCAACTTAGGTTTCCTTGCAGGCGTAACAGGGCTATTGAATTATCAAGCAGACGATGCAACAGTAGAAGTTGTATCACGAGAACGCAATGGAGTAACAACTCCAGACGCATTAATGTTTCGAGATGCAGATGGAAACACAGACCAATATCGCTTTATGTCAAAAGAGATTATTGAGCAAACACTACAAACTGTAAAGTTTAAAGGTGCTGATTGGGATGTTACATTTGAGCCAACTAAAAACAAAGTAGCAGAACTAAATGCTATTGCAGGTATTTACGGTGGCATCGAACCTAACTTTACAGTTAAGACAGAAGCAGGCGAATTGATTATTACAGTAGGTGCTCCAGATGGATCATTTACAGGTAAGCGTACATTTGCTAAAAACATTACAGGTGAACTTAATGAAGGCTATGCGTGGCCATTATCACAAGTACTAGCTATTCTAAAGCTAGGCATGTCAGGCGCATGTGTAATGCAAATCAGTGCAAGAGGTGCGTTGCAAATTAGCGTAGACTCAGGTATTGGCAAATACGATTACATCCTTCCAGCATTAACGGTATAACAATATGACTCCAAGTGTAAACCTCACAGAGAAGAATAAAGACTACGCAGTATTTTTGCCTAGTATTAGTAGCTTCTATAGTAAAATGATTAGTAACCAACGGAGAAATCCTGAGTACCTAAGTAACGAACGCATGCCTAATGGGTTCGAACACGGCATTGATGGTTGCGACTTCTTAAAAGAAATCGATACTTATTATAACTATAAGTGGGGTTTATACTCGGCAGGACATGCTACACGCGATACTGCTAAAAGTGATGTGCAAGAATGCATGATCCAGAAACGTGATAGAAATAAGAGTTTTATCTTAGGCGACAGTGGAGGATTCCAAATTGCTAAAGGTGTAATCCAAATGGATTGGGCTAACTTTAAAACTGAAGATGCTTTGCGTTCTCAAATATTAAACTGGTTAGAGCATACAGCAGATTACAGTATGGTGTTGGATATTCCTACATTGGCAGCATTGCCACCACTAAGTGAAAAGACTGGATTGAAAAGTTTTGCAGATTGTCTAGACTATACAATGTTTAATAATGATTACTTTGTTCGTAACAGACAAGGTAAGACTAAGTTCTTAAATGTATTACAAGGCAATGACGAACATACAGCAGACATTTGGTATGAAGCAACTAAGCATTATCCATTTGAAGGTTGGGCAATGGCGGGTTACAATATGAAGCAGTTGCATTTAATGTTACGCAGGCTTATTGTTATGCGTGATGAGAAGATGCTAGATCCTGGACGTGACTTAATTCACTATCTTGGTACAGCGAAACTTGATTGGGGTTGTGTGTTTACAGCTATTCAACGTAACCTACGTGAAACTGTTAATGAGAACATGATGGTTACATATGATGCGGCTAGTCCTTTTATTACAACAGCTAAAGGACAGATGTATACAACTAATAATCTACGTAATGATAAGTTTGGTTACGTAATGGAAAGCGCAATTGACGACAAGCGTTTTGCAGGCAATTACGACATGAAGTTTCCATTCAGTGGACCAATTGCAGACAGACTTACTATGGGTGACGTATGTTGGTACAAACCAGGTATGTTAAACAAAATTGGTAAAGAAGGCAAGACTAGTTGGGATAGCTTTAGTTACTTCTTAATGATGGCGCATAACGTTTACATGCACATCGACAGTGTACAAAGTGCAAATGCACTTGCGGACGTGGCAACAACCAGGTTCCAGACAAGTCATAAGCATTGGCAAAAAGTACGAGCTGGTAAGAAGATTGACGAGTTTGATGCATGGATTCCACGCAATACAATTTACGTGGTTAACTTTATTAACGAACTATTTAAAAGTGAAACACCTATGCAAATGTTAGATGAGGCTCAGCCTATGCTAGCAGACTTTAGCGGACAAAAGAGTATTAAAACAAGTGCAAGTGCATTTGATAGTTTGTTCGATGCTGCTTGGGGTGACCAAGGAGATGCAGACTTTACTGAAAATGAAACTGCAGATGCGGAAGCATTTTTGCAAGGTATTCAATAAAAGGAGAAGTTAAATGGGAGTAGGAACTATTAATAGTTTAAGAAGGCACAGAGATGCCGTTATGCAAAAGCATAAAACACTTGACAAATCTATAAAAGAAGCGTATAGTAAACATACAGGTGATATTGAACTTCATAAGATGAAAAAAGAGAAATTATCATTGAAAGAAGAGATTGTTGCTATTGATAAAACAATTGCGGAGCGAGTTGAGTAATGAAACGAGATTATGAATTAGATAGCGGCATTACTGGTGTTACTATGTTTACAGGTAAAGAAATTGAACACACACCTGCACATGGTATGCAAACACTGTTCGTTGTTGGTACTAATCATACAGTTGAAGACATTATGGAAAATGTAAGCAAGCACAATTGTACACACGTGTACTTGGGCGCTAATATGTCTTATACTCCAGAAGTACAATGGGACGAATTAGTATTAGGTTTGCTCAAAGAAGAAAGTGTTTGGGTTACATTAGATTTTGAAACTAAACATACAGAGTGGGTACTGGAAAGTGGCTACACTGAATATAGAAGATTTATTCCAATGATTAGTGTACGTTTACCGTACGTTAATCAACTGGGATACAATGCTTGTATTAAGATCGACGATAAAGATTTTAATGCAACTAACGATGGTGTGTGGGTTCATAGCTTACACAAATTAATGGACCGGAATGTATTTACAAACTGGGATCAATACACACAAGATCATATAATTAAATAGGAGAATATTATGGTTAAGAAAGTAAGACTATTGGACGAAACTGAAGTCCGTGCAGATGAAGAAACTCCAGTTGTTACAGCACCCCTTACTGATGGTACAATTGATGCAGAGAAACTAATGAAGTATCTCGAAGCTATTGACTGGAAACTATGGGAAATGTTAAAACTTGCTCGCAAGCATGACGAAGCTGGCGAGAAGTAGATGTTAACAGTTGACTCACGCAATATTTGGGTTACCTTTCAAAAAGAAGGTGTACACTTATATCCAGCGGCAGCTGATGATCCTGCACTAGCAACTGGTGGAGATGATGATGTAAGTTTCTTAGGATACGCACATCGACATATCTTTTGGTTTCGTGTAGAAATATCAGTAGTACACAATGATCGTGACATTGAGTTTATCCAATTTAAACGTTGGTTAGAATCTTTGTATAATGATTCCACTTTAACATTGAATCATAGATCATGTGAAATGATTGCTGAGGAACTAGCAGAGCAAATCTTTGCCAAGTACCCAGGTCGTACAGTTAAAATCAGCGTTGCTGAAGATAACGAAAACGGCGCTTCGATGACATTCAGTCATATTTAATAACAAACAATTTTGACACAAGGAAACATAACATGTCAAATACTATTAAAAATAAAACTAACACCCGCCCTAATGCATACCGCATTACAGGAAACTACAACATTAATGACGTGAAGTTTGATCTATTAAAAATTATTCAACCATACGATGGACTAATGCATAATGCGAAAGACGTACTTACTATTCGCAAATTGTTTATAGCTTATCTAACTGATCTCAAATACTCTTGGAAACTATTTAGTTTTGAGATTGAGAATGTTGAAAAAGAAAACGCATTTACATTTGATATTCAAGTGCAGATGCATCGTGAGCGTTCACCTAAGAAGCTCAAGATTCACGTGGGTAAGTTAGTTTACACACCTGAGGTAAACAATGTTTCGTAAACTATTTTATATGGGTCTCGAACCATATGAAGGCCGTTACACACTTCAATTGCAAGATTGGGCTGTGGCAGTCTTTGAAAAACGAGGAATAAACTATACTATTGTTCCAGGAGAAACTATCGATGACACTAAAGCTATTAGTGTTGGTCAGGTGTTAGACGCACATGGTCGTAGTTATTTTGGAATGTCGCAACTAATGAACCTAGTTCAGATGATGCGCAATGGTGAATGTACTGGCGAAGATGCAGTCTTCTTTGAAGATATGTTTCAACCTGGTATTGAATCGTTGCCATACATTATGAATCAGATTCCAGAAGAACAACGCCCTACAGTTTATGTAAGGTGCTTGGCACAAGCTGTTGATCCAGATGACTTCGTTCACGTATGGGGGATGAGTAAATGGATGAGCTTGTATGAGCAAATGGTTAATCAGTTTGCAACAGTGTTGGCTACTAATGAAGAGATGGTAGCTCACATGCGAATTGCTAATTGGGAAGCGCCACTGTACAATATCTCAGGATTAAGCTTCGGTAAAGAAGAAGTACAGGGTCGTGTTAACAATAACATTAAACCATTTGATCAACGTAACAACCGTGTAATTTTTGCTGCCCGATTCGATCAGGAGAAACAACCTGACTTTTACATGGATGTTATTGAGATGGTATTGCAACAAAGGCCAGATGTCGAATTTGCAGTACTAAGCGGTGGGCCACTACGTAGTAATAATCAGAAGTACTTGGATCGTGCATATCAAATGCAAAGTGATAAGAAACTTGTGATATACGAAGACCTAAAGAAAGATCAATACTATGATATCGTTAATGATAGCAGAGTAATGTTCAATTGTGCATTGCAAGACTGGGTATCTAATACCGTTAGTGAAGCAGATGCATTAGGTTGTAATGTAGTTTACCCAGCATATCGTAGCTTTCCTGAAACGTTTGCAAACGATCACACACGTTTATATTCACCATGGAGCAAAGAACATGCAGTTGAAAAGATCCTTGCAGGACTTGATGCACCTTCTGAGAACATGGGGAAAATTAGTGATTGGAACAACGGCACTATCGATCGTATGATTGATATTATGCAAGGAAAAGGAGAACAATGGCTACGTAGTGGTAACCGTTATCGAGACCATGTTGCGGAGGCAAAATACGCATGAAGGTAGTTGTAACAGGAGCGGCTGGATATATTGGCAGTCAAACATGTAAGACATTAATGTTAGCAGGGCACGAAGTTATTGGTACAGACAGGCACAGGCCACGTCACGATTATTACACAGTATTCCACAATGATCGAGACTATAACGATATCCAAGACCTATTGCTTGGAGTCGATGCAGTTGTACACATAGCGGCCACTAGTTTGGTTGGGCCCAGCATGACAGATCCTTTTGGTTATTATCAAAATAACGTCCAAGGAACTTTAGCATTAATGCATGACTGTCAATTGCAAAACGTTAATACGTTCGTATTTGCAAGTTCAGCCGCCTGTTATGGCGAAGTAGAAGACGGCATTTGTAGAGTTGAAGATAAGAATGAACCTACAAATCCATATGGGTGGAGCAAGCGTATGACAGAGATTATGTTAAACGACTTTGCACGTGCATATGGAATGAATAGTGTTAGTTTACGTTTCTTTAATGTAGCAGGCGCTGACTCAGATGGAGAGATGGGACAAGAAAAAGATGCAACTCATATTATTGCACGTGTAATGGAAAGTGCAATGGCAGAAGAAACATTTACATTCTTTGGTAACGACTATCCTACTCCAGATGGAACATGTATTAGAGATTATATACATGTAGAAGATATTGCAAGTGGTATTGTTTGTGCATTAGATTTCTTAGACACAAACACTGGCGCACACATATTTAATTTAGGAAGTGGCAATGGTAATAGTAATGCAGAAATTGTAGATGCAGTAACATGTCAGACACCATTAACAGTTAACACAGCATATGCAGTAGCAAGAGCAGGAGATCCTCCTGTATTAGTAGCAGAAACAAAAGACAGTAATAAACTGTTAGGTTGGCATCCAACACATGGACTTGACAGTATCGTGTATACCGCGTATAATTGGTATATGAATAGCAAAAAGACATCCACATCATTAGATCCTAATGAAGTAAGAGATGCGTACTTACATAGCAAAAAGACATCCACGTCATAAACTCGGAGAAGAATAATGGAAAAAGCGAAACAAATTAAAAACAAATTAGACGAAGCAGGTATTCGCTATTGGGCTGGAGACAACATAAGTGAAGTGTTGGAAGAAGGCGATAAAGAAGAACTTATTAATAACGCAACTACAGCATTTCAAGGTGTACTCGATGCACTT
>Ga0209816_1001511_pt1 | contig 17378 bp, 18 predicted proteins | sample CoawatmetaG01DNA_FD_187509 | JGI IMG/M metagenome (GOLD analysis project Ga0209816, IMG submission 187509) | Marine microbial communities from the West Antarctic Peninsula - Coastal water metaG017-DNA (SPAdes) (version 2) | ecosystem: Environmental > Aquatic > Marine > Coastal ... | reverse complement strand
ATTTAAGCATATAAACAGCATGCGACTCTTTTTCAGAAAAAATACTAACAAAGACATTCATCGCGTTAACAGAATTTTTTTGCGCAGACTGCGCCTGATAAACACTTCTTTGAAGAACTCTTTGAAAACCTACTGTTGGAACGATATCTATTTCAGCATCTTCAGAGATAATAGGAGTGTGTGAGTCGATATATTGATCAAGTTCAGCGCGAAGTTCATCGATGTTGACTCGCTTACCTCGAAGAAATGTAATAACTTCATCCATATTGAGAAGTGCTAATAATAAATGCTCTACCGTTACAAACTCAAGGCGACGATTTCTAGCCTCAGTCATTACCATATTAATCTCTTGCTGTAATCCTTGTTCAATCATAAAATACTGTTTTTGTTATTAACTCAATTAATGCTTAATTTTAACATCACTATAGGCAATTTGAATCAAAATAAAATTCAAATTAATCTTAAATGAATAGTTAGATAGATCTCAATTTACTTTCAAAATCTTCCCTGTTATGATAACCACCACAAAGTTGTCGATAGCCTGTCAAAGAAGAACGCGCATGAAGAAGTCGCCAATTATCAAACGTTAATACTTTTCCAGGATCCAACATAAACTCAAATTGGCGACTTGAGTCATTTGCTAGATTATGAAATATTTTATAAGCATCATAAAACTTAGTCATTAAATCATTTTCCAACCTAAAAGGCGCACGGTCATGATTATTAAAGCTTACTTGGATTACATCACCATTATCATTGACCCTAAATAAAGGTCGATGTGCTTCTAAATAAGTATCTGGCTTGATATAGCGCCCAGGAATATTGACTCTGCAAAGAATATTAAATGCATCAGGATTTTCATGTCTTATCTTTTCTGCAATTGCAAGGCCATCAATTAATTGATTTTCACCACCAATAGAATCTCTTTTTATGCAGTGCAAAGTTTGAAGTCCTGGAGCGTCATGTACATATGTTCCATCTGTATGTGGCTCAATAGCTAGTGATGTAAAAGCTGTATCATCAGGATTTTCAAGCTTATTATCCCAAACAGAAAAGCCCCCAAAAATAGAGTTTCTAATATAAGCCATTCTCTCCATAAGCTTTTTTGTTACCTCTGGAGTTTCAGGAGTCTCCGTTACTAAAACAAAGCCAACTTTTTTAATATGATTTAACCAAGTTTTTATTCCTCCATCACTCATAAGCTCCTGATAAGTTATTTCAGGGAAGTCTTTAATTTCATTTGAAGAATTCCATACATTGGTCAAATTCAATGCGTATGACTGAGGAAGACTTGGCACTGACATAGTTTGAAGTAATTCAAAAGAGAGACTACTTTCAGATTGATCACTCCATTTAATAAAAATACTTTCAGAAGAGTCATCAAGCCATATGTCATTGACAGTATTATTTAGTGGCTCACTAAAAGAATCAATCTGACGCTGCTTAGTATCTGGATGTAAGTCTTCCTTGCTTTCACTATGATCTCTGAGCCAAAACCAAGGATAGCAACTCAAGGAGTCATCATTCCAAAAAACATTTAAACCTTTATCTAATGATTCAATAGATTTAATTAACATTTTCTTCCTTATTTAAATTTATACACTAAAAAATTTTATCATCTTAATAGACATTAAATTAAAAAAATTATATACCTAGCTCCCTTAATACAGCCATTAGTGGCTGATCATTTTCTCTAGAATAGCGGATCACTTGTTTAACTTTTGTTTGCGCAACATCATAAGAATATGACCCACATACCGCCTCTCCATCTATATGAATCTTAAGCATAATTGCTTCAGCAGCTTGAAACTCTTTATGAAAAAATCTCCGTAATACATCTACTACAAACTCCATTGAAGTGTAATCATCATTTATCAAAATAACGTCAAAACGATTTGGAATTTTTAGTTTTTGCTTTACAGTTTTTAAATCAGTCTGGCTCATTTAATTAACTAAAAGATTTTTTTAATAATAAAATTATTGAAATAAACATGACCACAATAGATGGCAATATAGAGCTTATCAAAGGGTTAAAGTCCAAACCTAGTGCCATTGCGCTAGCAACTCTTGACAACATTTCAAATGACAGCGCAAGCGCAACTCCAAAAAATATTTTTCTCCCAAGGGTTGCGTCCCTTGTAGATCCAAAGATGAATAACATTGCAAGTAAGATCATTGCAATAAGTGTTAAAGGTTGAATCAAACGCTTATAAAGCTCCACCTCAAAAATCCCTGAGCGCAATTTATTATCAGACAAAAATCGAATCTGCTTAAAAAGGGTCCAAGTTGTAAGGTCTTCTGGTTCTTTTTCTAAACTATCTATCAAATCCTGATCAAATGAAACTGTTTTATCATATGAATTTCGCTCTTTTAAAGAAATCCTATCAACAGAGCTAGACTCGTCAATAGAAAAAATTTCACTGCCACTCATATCTAAAGAATCCCCATCAAATATAGCATTTTCTGACTTAATAACTCTGTCAATCTTGTTTAATGAGTTAACTTCAATAACTGTAATACCACTAAATAATGTGCCATCAATATTTTTTTTAACATTAATAAAATTACTGCCATCTCTAATCCAAAAACCATCTTGATTAAAGGATAAACTTGAATTTCCCATAGCATTTGACCTGCTACTCTCAGCAAAATTACTTGAAATTGGAGCCAAAAACTCCCCTATAAAAATGAAAAAAAGTACAAAGATAAGGGAATTTTTTAAAGTTAATAGTGTAATCTTTAATATAGAGCCACCAGATACTCGAAAGATAAGAAGCTGTCCAGTTGTAGCTAAGTGCCCCATACCTAAAATACAGCCCAATAATATTATTGGTGATGCTTGCTTATAAACAACTTCAGGTAATTGAAGAATAACATATACAAATGCTGAAAGGACTGTATAACCTTCTTTCCCAACGCTATTTAGCTCTGCTAAAAAGTTAAAAAAACTGTAGACACTAGTCCAAACCACAAGAACAATTAATGTGAAGCTTAAAAGTGTTTTAGCAATGTAACGATCTCTTATTTTCATTAAAATATAATCTATTAATAGTTACTTTTTAAAAATACGTCTTTTATGTCAAACATTCACAAAAATAAAATCTTAATACTTGATTTTGGTTCACAATATACTCAACTCATTGCAAGACGAGTCAGAAAAATTGGTGTTTATTGTGAATTAGTTCCATATGATGTCAGTCCCCATTTTATTGAAAATTTTAATCCTAATGGCATTATTCTTTCAGGAGGACCTGATACAGTCAATAAAATTGATTCAGCTAGAGCTCCAAACATTGTATTTGACTTAAAAATACCAATTCTAGGAATTTGTTACGGTATGCAAACTATGGCCGTTCAGCTTGGAGGGGATGCTAGAAGTGCCAAAAAATCAGAATTTGGTTTTGCAAAAATTCGTGCCAGAAATCATTCTAAACTTTTATCTAATATTAATGATGAAATTAATGCAGAAGGTCATAGCCTTCTAGATGTCTGGATGAGCCATGGAATAGAAGTTACAAAATTACCAGAAAACTTCGATTTAATAGCATCAACTGATAATTGCCCTATTGCAGGCTTTGCAAACAATACAAAAAACTACTTTGGACTGCAGTTTCACCCAGAAGTTACGCATACAAAGCAAGGTACTCAAATTCTAGAAAGATTTATTACAACTATATGTAAATGCGAAAAGAAATGGACAACAGATAATATTATTGATAATTTATTAGAAAAATTAAAATCTCAAATTGGTAATAATAAGGTTCTTTTAGGGCTCTCAGGTGGGGTCGATTCTTCAGTTGTAGCAATTCTTCTTCAGAAAGCTATTGCTGAGAAGTTGACCTGTGTCTTTGTAGATAATGGATTGTTAAGGCTAGATGAAGGTGATGAAGTAATGAAAACTTTTTCTCAAAATCTTGGCGTAAAAGTTATAAGAGCTAATGCTCAAAATCACTTTTACAACTCACTTTCAACTGAGAGTGATCCGGAAATAAAAAGGAAAATTATAGGCCAAGCTTTCATCGAAATATTCGATCAAGAAGCAAAAAAATTAAACGGTATTAAATTTCTAGCGCAAGGCACTATCTATCCAGATGTAATTGAGTCAGCTGGTGCCGCTTCAGGAAAAGCAAAAGTGATTAAATCTCATCATAATGTAGGTGGGCTTCCAGATGACATGAAATTTGAATTAGTTGAACCACTGAAAGAGTTATTTAAAGATGAGGTAAGAACTATTGGTGTCAAGCTTGGACTTCCAAAAAAAATGCTCTATCGCCACCCCTTTCCTGGGCCAGGCCTAGGTGTTAGAATTCTTGGGCAAGTTAAAAAAGAGTATGCTGACATTTTAAGGCAAGCAGATTATATTTTCATGGAAGAGCTGAATAATCAAGACTTATATGACAAAGTTGACCAAGCTTTTGCAGTATTCCTTCCAGTTAAATCAGTAGGAGTTACTGGAGATGAGAGAAGATATGACTATGTTATAGCGTTACGTGCTGTTGAGACAATTGACTTTATGACAGCTCGCTGGGCTAGACTTCCTTACGATTTTTTAGATCACGTTTCTAATCGTATCATGAATGAAATTCCTCGAGTTTCAAGAGTGGTATATGATATTTCAGGAAAACCACCATCAACCATTGAGTGGGAATAATTAAAAAAGTCTATTAAAATCAATGACTTATAATGGGGTAGTTACCGAGTGGGAATAATTATTTATTTAAATGAATAGTAGCAAAACACATAATATTAAAAATAATTACCACATGGTTGAAAAAGATAGCTCATCAGGACGGTAATAAGAAATAAAAATTAGGATTAATTAGTAATAAAGGCCAATATCATCTATATAGATGATACTAAGGGATTTCTATAATGCCTATAGAAGCAGTATCTTCTAGAAATAAATATAATTTATTATTTTTGTAAACCATATCTCTTACTCTTTCAAAAACTTCAACTCTAGAAAAATTCACAATACTATTTTCTTCATTTAAGTTAAAGAAATAAATAGATCTATCTCTCAAAGAAGAGAGCACATAAAAATTATTACGAATTTTCGTGATTTCAGAAATTCCAATTGATGGTACAAAAGATTTTAATGGCTCAATAAAACCATGGTCTAGATGAGAATTAAATAAAGGATATTTTTCATATTTCAATTTATTACCTTCTGTTTTTCCACGATAGTGTTCACCAGCAGAAGCAATTGCCCAGCCATAGTTAGGTATATCAATTTCATTTAGAATATCTAATTCAATTAGATTAATTTCATCTCCACCTTGAGGTCCATGTTCAGTTTCTAAAATAAAATTATTTTGCTTGTCAAAATACAAACCCTGGGGATTTCTATGGCCCATTGAGATAACTTTATATTTATAATCGTTAATATTAATATTAATTATTTTCCCATTGATACTTGTTTTATCTTGGGCAAGATACCTACTCTTAAATTCACCAACAGACAGGAGAATATGATTATTGTCGAAACCAACAATTCTTCCGCCTGACCCAGTAGCGTTAAACTCTTTATCAGGGTTATTTTCAGAATGGATACAATCACTAGATGAAAATAATTGTTTAAAATTTATATTTTGAAAATTCATTTCTGAAAAAATTACACCAATATTCCAGCAATTTTTTTCAATCTCTTCAGTGTATGAAATGAAGATCTTATTATTGTAAATATGTAAGTCTTTTATTGAAAACTCATTGCTTTTAATAAATTGTTTTTTATTTATAAATTTTTCAATATTATTTTTAATTTGCTTAAATTCGAGCTCATCACTATCAGTTGTTTTATAACCAAGAATACCTTGAGCAGATAAAACCACTAAATTTTCATTATGAAAATCAAGATAACCACTTCCAGGAAATATATTTTTAACACCTAAGGTAAATCCTGTTTGAAAACTATGCTTTTTTAGTATTAAATTTTGAGTTAGATTTATAGTTTGAGGCTCATTAGTTGTCAAATCAATCAAATTATTTTTTATAGATAACTCAAAATCTATCAATCTATTTTTAACTAATAGCTGCTGATTATTTAGATTTGATATTATTTTTTTTTGTTGAGATATTGTATCGTAGGGAAAAAAATATTTTTTGATAAACTCTATCTGATCATGATTAAACACAGTTTTTAAATATTGTCTATTCGCCTCGGAAGATGTATTTATGAAAATATATGCAATAAAAATAATAACTATAGTTATTAATATTATGATTTTTTTTTGATGCTTCATTAGGTTTTAATTTTAAATTATAGGCAAAAGTATTTCTAGTGTTTGTATTACGTTTATTTTCCTTAGGGGGAGTATAAATTAAAGCAGGAATTCTACTGTCAAAATTTCAAATTTGTTGTGAAGTAGATATTTACCATCATTGACTCGCCTTAAATTACACAAGATTATAAACCACTTGAAGTATGTTTAGTGATACCATCACTATTAGCTTCTAATAATAATGCCTTATCTTTAAGAAAAAGATAACATACAATAAATAAAAAAATATCACTTTAAAACTACTCTGCTATGTTTTTTGATTTGTGCAACTATAATCAGATACAAAATTTGAATGAGAATAATAAAATCCATTCAATGAAAAATACATATATATTTATTAGAGCGTATATAAATTTAGTTAAGATTTGGCAGAAATTTTTATCAAAACAAAACAATGTCACAGATTTTGTATTATGTTAAAAAAATTTAATAATCTTAATTATTTTTGAATTTTATTATTAAGTAAAATTGAATAGCTTGAAAATCATAATTAACAGACTCTGGAGCTTTTTAAGCTCGGCCAGACTATTGGTATTATTAATAGCTTTACTATCCCTAAGTTATTTTGGCCTTAATATATTCCTAAATATTCAGGCTCCATCACAAGCGAGCATTCTCGCTGGATTAATTGTTATATTGTTGTCAACATTAACGTGGCCATATCTATTTAGAAAAAGGATGCCTATTTTATGCATTAATGCAGGACTTATAATCTTTGTATTATTGAGTCTTGAGCTAATGTTTTACTTCAAAATTCTTGAAAATTCAGGAATTAGATCTATTACATTTCCTTCAAAAGAAAATGAAAACAAAATTACATATTTAAACCAAAGTCCATACATAAAGTTTCAAGCTAATAAAGAAATTACTTCAATGGGCGCCAGAGGTGAGGACTTCACATATACATGGAAAACTGACTCTCTTGGTTTTAAAAATTCCCAAAAAATACTTAATAAATCAAAAATCGATTTTATAGCTTTAGGAGATTCCTTTACTGAAGGAATGGGTGTTGCAACGGAAAATACATGGACAAATATTCTGAATAACAAGTATCAAATCACCGTTTATAATGCCGGTGTCCAAGGATATTCTTCCTCACAAATGCTTGGGACCTTAATGTTGCTCAAGGACAAAATCGATTTTCAAGGAGTCATTATTGGAGCATTACCGGGAATCTATAAAAGAGAAAAATATTTCATTGGTAGCAGTAAAATTACTAATGGGACTGGAGGAATTGAGAGTATTAGAATAGCAAGACTAACTGCAAATAACACTTTTTTAGCAGGCTTTCTTCGGGCTGTAAAAAATATGTTATGGATTCCAAAAAAGCTACAAAATAATCGATATTTATCTGAAATTAACACTCCAGACCAAGAAGCTACTTTAAAAGTAAATCCAAATTGGAAGATGCAACTTTCGAATTACAAAACTATAGTCAATTGGGCTCAAAAAAATAAAAAGAAAGTTTACCTAATCCAATTCCCTCAACGTCATGAGGTATATTTTTCTGAATCAATACAAGGATTAAATTCAATTAATGAAACCCAGTACTATGTTGAGTTAACTCTCCTCAAAAAAGAGTTTGGTAGTTTTATAGAAATTATTGATCTATATCCACCAATCAAAAATTCATTTGTAACCAACCCCAAAAAACTTATGTATTTTAAATTAGACGGTCATATGAATGAATATGGGCAAGAATTGGTAGCTAGCTCTATTTTTGAAGTTATTAAGCATTTTGAGAATCACTAAAGTTTAACAAAGACTTTAAAACTTTCAAAGATCTTTGCAAGTTTTCAAAATATTTTTTTAAATCAATAGTCTTAAGAATATTTTTATTGATTGAGAAAAGCTGGATAGCGCTCAACCTCTTGAACCAAGATGTATAATATATTTTTTTTTATTAATTCAAACTAATACTTTAGCTTTTACTAGGTAAGTCTTCTTAAACTAATATTACTTCAGAAAGGTTATCTTATTAATAGATTTGTTAAAATATATCCTTTAAATAAAAAAAACACACAGAAGTGCAATTAATGAAATCTTTTTAGGCAAGATAAATCAGCTTATGAATTATACTATTGATAAAATTATTAAAAAAATATGAAATTTTCTGAAGTTCAGTTACCATCAAATAGTAAGTTTGGAGTTTTCTTTACATTAATTTTTATTTGTACTTCTGTTTATTTTTCTTGGAAGGGTTTTGTTCAGCTTAGTTTAGTTTTAATTTTATTAGCTATTATGTTCGCTTTAATAACAATTATCAAGGCTGAACTTCTTCTACCTCTTAATAAACTATGGATGGGCCTTGGGTTAATTCTTGGGGCTATTATAAGTCCTATTGTTTTAGGTGTTTTTTTCTTCTTATTATTTACTCCTATAGGTCTATTGTTACGTACCTTTGGAAGAGATGAGTTGAGGATAAAATTAAGTACAAGAAAGTCATTCTGGAAACTTAAAAATAATAATGATTCTAATATTGAATCATTTAAAAATCAATTCTAAATTATTTGACCGCAATGGAACTATTAAAAGAACTTTGGACCTTTTTAAAATATCGTAAAAAACTTTGGCTTGCCCCAATTATTTTAATAATGCTTGTCCTAGGTGGACTTCTAGTTATTGCCCAAGGCTCTGTAGTTGCTCCATTTGTTTATACCCTATTTTAGGATTATTAGATGTTTATACTAGGGATATCTGCCTTCTATCATGATAGTGCGGCATGTTTAATAAATAATGGTAAGATAATTGCAGCTGCTCAAGAGGAGCGTTTTACTCGCAAAAAGCATGATGCAGCTTTTCCAAAAAATGCTATTAATTATTGTTTGAAAGAAGCAGGTATTGATGCTTATCAAGTTGAGTATGTGGTTTATTACGAAAAACCATTTATGAAATTTGAGCGTCTTTTAGAAACATATCTTGCGTTTGTGCCACGAGGTTTTCTAAGCTTCAAATCAGCCATGCCTCTTTGGATAAAAGATAAATTATTTCAAAAATCAAATCTTATAAAAGAACTAGAACAGACACTCGGTGATAAAACTAAATGGCAAAAAAAGTTGTTGTTTTCTGAACATCATCTTTCGCATGCCGCAAGTGCATTTTATCCATCACCTTTTGATAGAGCTGCAATTTTGACATTAGATGGTGTTGGAGAGTGGACTACAACTTCTTTGGCAATTGGTAATGGAAAAAATTTAAGAGTTATAAAGGAAATTCACTTTCCACACTCACTAGGATTACTTTACTCAGCTTTTACTTATTACACTGGATTCAAAGTTAACTCTGGTGAATATAAAGTTATGGGATTAGCTCCTTATGGTGAACCAAGATATGCCGACTTAATTAAAGAAAACCTAATAAAAATTAGTGAGGATGGGAGCTTCCAATTGGATATGAGCTACTTTAATTATTGTACAGGGCTTACTATGACAAATAAAAAGTTCCATGACTTATTTGGTGGCCCTCCTCGTCAGTCTGAAGCAGATCTGACTCAAAGAGAAATGGACTTAGCTGCCTCAATACAAAAAATAACTGAAGAAATTGTTATCAAACTAGCTCGAGGTATTGCTAAGGATACTGGTGAAAAGAATTTATGCCTAGCTGGGGGAGTGGCCCTTAACTGCGTTGCAAATGGCATCCTACTTCGAGAAAAAATATTTGATAATATATGGATTCAACCAGCAGCTGGCGATGCTGGTGGGGCTTTAGGGGCTGCACTTGCAGCATGGCATATTGAATTGAATAAAAAACGAAATAGCCCTGAAAATCATGATCAGATGAGTGGGTCTTACCTTGGGCCCTCTTTTAACTCGGATGAAATCGAAAGCGCACTTCGCAAGTGTGGTGCAATATTTAATAAACTTGATACTGATGTTCTATTAGACAAGGTTGCTCAAGCTTTGTCTAATGAAAAAGCAGTTGGATGGATGCAAGGTCGAATGGAATTTGGTCCTCGTGCTTTAGGAGGAAGAAGTATCTTGGCAGACCCTAGATCAGATTTCATGCAAAAGCAACTGAATCTTAAAGTTAAATACCGTGAAAGTTTTAGACCATTCGCTCCAAGTGTACTTATAGAACATGTTTCAGAGTGGTTTGAACATGATCACCCTAGCCCCTATATGCTTTTAGTTGCCGATGTAAAAAAGGAAAAACGACGCTCCATTAGTATTGAAGAAAAAGCATTATTTGGAATAGATAAGCTAAATGTACCAAGATCTGAAGTGCCTGCTATTACTCATGTTGATTATTCAGCCCGTATTCAAACCGTCCATTCAGATACAAACCATAGATACCATTCTGTCATCAGAAAATTTCATGAAATTACTAGCTGCCCAATGTTAGTTAATACCTCATTTAATGTTCGTGGTGAGCCGATTGTTTGTTCTCCTGAAGATGCTTTCAAATGTTTTATGGGAACTGAGCTTGATATTCTTGCAATAGGTGATTATTATCTAATTAAAGAAGACCAAAATGAAGCTTTGAAAAAAACCTATGAAGGTCAATATGAGCTGGATTAAGAAAAAAACTTTCTTAATTATTGCAATTCTATTTCCAAGCCTTATAGCTATAATTGCATTGGAAGTCTTTTTGAAATTATTTATAGGCCTTGGCCAAGGAATTGTCTATGACAAAAGCTCTATTTGGGGCTATTCACCCAGAGCTGAAAAAATCTATCAACGTTTCGATGATAATATAGTTACAATAAATGATGTCGGCCTTCGTTCTCAGAAATCTTGGAGTAATAATTCAGATGAAAAAATTTTATTTTTAGGTGATTCTGTAACTTATGGCGGTTCATATGTTGGAGATGACCAAGTTTTTGCAACATTAGCCTGTGAGAACTTAGAAGCATTCTCCTGTTTTAATGGTGGTGTAAATGCATATGGAATTCTCAATATGGTTAGTCGGAGTCGCTTTGACAAACGCATAGAAGATGCAGATATTGTAGTTTTTATATTTATTTGGGGAGACTTCTTAAGAGGCTTGCAAAAATCAGAAACTGCCCACTTTGTTATGAGAGAACCGCCTAAGTACTTCTCAGCAACATGGGAGGTTCTTAATTTTGTTGCTGCAAAATTTTCTGAATATATAAAATTTGGGAAAAAAGTGGATGTCAATAATAAAAACTTTAATGATCCTTTTTTGGTCGCTTTATTTGCATATGAAAATTTAAAAAGTGAAGCTAACCGCTTACAAGCTTTAGGAAAAAAAGTAATTCTGATTTCATCTCCATCGGTTCATGAAATTGAAGGAGAAACTGAAAACTGGATTAACAATATAGAGGTTAAATTATCAAATGAGTTTCCAAATTCATATCACTCTTTACTAACAAAAGAGTTAACTGAAGCATATAAAGAAAATAAATTATTATTTAAAGATAGCGTTCATTTAGAGCAACAAGGACATATGCTTTATGGAAAAATTATTAGTAGGATTATTCGTAATCATATATCACTAGCTAAAAATTAACTCTCATGATTTCAGCTTTTTTAACCGGATTTTTTCTTGGAATTTCTTTAATAATTGCCATTGGTGCTCAAAATATTTTTGTATTAAAACAAGGAATTATTGGTAAACATGTTTTCTATGTCGCTCTATTTTGCGCACTTTCTGATGCCTTATTAATTTGTATTGGTGTTACTGGAGTGGCATTTTTCTTAAGTAATTTAACACCCAAAATGTCAAACATACTTTTTGGTTTTTCTGCTCTTTGGCTTTTTGGATATGGAATTCTTAGATTAATAGCTGCCTTTAAATTAGATACATCTATAGAAATAGAAAAAACTTCATCAAAAGGACTTTGGTCAACATTAAGCATTGTGGCTATTTTTACATTTGCCAATCCACATGTTTATTTGGATACAATGATTTTAATTGGGACAGCGTCTCATCAATTTTTAGAAGCAGATAAAATATCATTCGCAGCTGGTGCCTCTTTTGCAAGCTTTGTCTTTTTCTTCAGTCTTGCTTATGGAGCCAAACTACTAAAACCAATAATGGAGCGCCCTTCTAACTGGAGACTTCTTGATGGCTTGATATCAATAATTATGTTTATTTTAGCAATTAAATTAGCTAACTCAGGAAATTGGCTTTAATAAATCTTAATAGAATTGAAATTCCTTTGTTAAAATTATCTTATGAATAAAGACGAAAAATGGATGAAATATGCTATTACTGAGGCTATTAAAGCTAAAGATAAAGATGAAATTCCAGTTGGCTCTGTAATTGTCTTAAATAGTAAAATTATTGCAAGAGCACACAATCAGCCAATTTCAACAAACGACCCAACTGCTCATGCTGAAATAGAGGTGCTTCGAAAAGCTGGCAAAAAACTAAGCAACTATCGACTCAATGATTCTACTATATATGTTACATTACAGCCATGCGCAATGTGTTTTGGTGCCATGATGCATGCTCGTATTAAACGAATAGTCTTTGGTGCGCATGATCTCAAAACTGGCGTTTGTGGGTCATGTTCAGGTTTAGATAACAATAAATTTAATCACAAAATTATTGTTACAGGTGGAATTTTAGAAGAAGAATGTAGTCAATTATTAAAATCATTTTTTAAACTACTAAGGTAATTCTGGACTATATAATATGTCTAAATTAAATCAAATAAATTATGAGTCAAAAAAATAAAAGCAATGATTTGGAACACGGTGAGGTGAGTATTAATTTATTTCTTGAGAGACTTTATGATTCAAGAAAATTAATAATATTAATTACTCTTATTGTTACAATTTTAGCATCAGTATTCTCCATACTAAAAGACACTAGCTATGAATCAACTGCACTGGTTGAAATTGGTGAATATAATTTTGCAACTAAGTTATATTATGATCAAAATGCAAATTTACCTCAATTAGACCTGTTAGATAGTTTATTTTCTTTAATTGAAAGTCAAAAGAGCTTAATAGATAACTTAAAAATAATTTTTATTCATAAAAATCAAGAGCCATCGTCTATCAGTAAATTAACTATTCTCCCATTAGAAAACAAATTAATAAGAATAACTACAATTTCAAGCAATGTTGATAATTCTAAGGACTTAATAAATAAAATGTCTTTGTACATTAAAAAAAGACATGAAGATATTACTTCTAGTAATGATAAATCAATTTCAAAAAGAATTCAAAATGAAATACTACTTGCTGATGAAATAATTAAATACCAATTAAATAAAATTAGTAATAGACTTCAATCTCAATTACTATCAGCACAACAAAATAAAGATAGATTAGAAGCAACAATGAATATTATTACTCGGCAATTAAATACAAGTCAAATAACAATAGACGAAAAAGTTAAGTTCATTGATTCTGAACTAGAGCAGCAACAAAATACGTTTCTTATTGCTCTTAAGAATACAATTACTGAAAATCAATTGAAGATTAACGAGATCAAAGATAAATTACGTAACAATACAACTGAAAATCAATTGAAGATTAACGAGATCAAAGATAAATTACGTAACAATGCAGAAAAAATGAATGAATTAGATCCTATTATGCTTAGAGATTCTTCTAATTTAGATCTGATAGAATCAAATCCAAACTTTTTCCAAAGACTCTCCGGAGGCGCACAAATATTTAATAAAGTAACTTATTTACAAGAGTTAAATGATCAAAAAATCCTGCTTGAAAATGAATTATTAATTGTTCAGAATGATTTTTCTTTTGAAAAAACCCTGCTTGAAAATGAATTATTACTTGCTAACAACGAACTGTCTTTTAATCAAAATCAATCATCAAATTCGAATTCATCATTGGAGTTGTTACTAGAAAAATTAGATACAGATAACCCTTCAGAAGAATTTTCATTATATGGATTATCAATGAGTCAAAATGAGGTGAAGAGTGCGATAATAGTTTTAGAAAAAACTATTTCAAATATAGAAAAAGCAATAGATGGCACTGATCTAAGCTCTAGGAATATTTCATCTGATTTAGGTTTAATTGGCCCAGATCAAAGGCTTTATATGTTAAAACAAGATGATGCGGAATTTACTAAAGGGCTCTTTCAAGCACAACAAACCAAAAAACAACTTTTAAACAATCTTGAATTATTAAATTCTCGCGCCAAAACCACAAGTCAACTTGTTGGTAATATTAGCACAACTATAAAATCAATTATTATGTTCAATACAATTTTTGGCTTTATTTTTGGATTAACTCTAAGCATTGTAATAGTTTCAATTAAAAGCGCCTTTCAAAACTTAAGAGCTTTTAATTAATTGTCTCATAATGTATACATTCCTCCATTAATATGTATAGTTTGAGCTGTAATATAAGAGCCGCTATCGCCTGCTAAAAACAAAACTGCTTGAGCAACTTCATCTACAGTCCCCAACCTTCCCATTGGAATTTGAGAGGTTAGTGATTCTTTTTGATTCTCAGGAAGACTGTCAGTCATATCTGTTTCAATAAAGCCTGGTGCGACAGCGTTAACTGTAATACCTCTTACTCCAACTTCTCGTGCTAATGATTTAGTAAACCCCATAATGCCTGCTTTAGCTGCAGCGTAGTTTGACTGTCCAGCATTGCCCATAGCGCCCACAACTGAAGTAATAGAAATAATTCGACCTGACTTTTTTTTAATCATACCTCTTACTACAGCCTTTGACATCCTATATACTGAAGTGAGATTAGTATTAATAATATCATTCCACTCATCTTCTTTCATTCTGACAAGAATATTATCACGAGTTATTCCTGCATTATTAATCAATATATCTACAGAGCCGTAATCTTCAGTGATGTTCTTTAAAAGATCAGAAATTTGATCATTATCAGTAACATTAAGCTTTATACCTTTACCAAGAATGTTATTTTCGGAAAATATTTTAGTAATATTTGAAGCTCCTTCGTCACTTGTAGCGGTTCCTATAACGGTAGCCCCAGCATTGCCTAATGTTAATGCAATTGCCCTTCCAATTCCCCTGCTTGCGCCTGTTACAAGGACTAATTTTTCGTTAAGCATTTGATATTTCCTCAATAGTAGATTTTAATGTTTTTACATCTATTATAGCCGAACCATTAAGAGACTTATCAATACGCCTTGTCAGTCCAGCTAATACTTTTCCAGGGCCAGCTTCAATCAGTTTTTCTACGCCTGAGCTTTTCATTTTTTGTACTATTGAAGTCCAAAGAACTGGCTTATAAAGTTGCTCAACCAATTTAGACTTTATCTCTTCAATATTACTTGAATAATCCGCATCAACATTATGGAGAACTTTCTCGCTCCCCATTTGAAAATTAATAACTTCAACTGAGTGCTTAAAATCTATTGCAGCATCTTTCATAAGTGAGCAATGGGATGGAACGCTTACTGAAAGAACTAATGCCCGTTTTGCACCAGCTTCTTTCATTAAATCACATGCATTTACTACTGCATTTATTTCACCAGCAATAACTACTTGACCTGGTGAATTAAAGTTCACAGCTTCAACCACTCCCGCTTCATTAGCAATAGAGCATATTTCGACAACTTTTGCATCATCAAGTCCCAATATAGCAGCCATAGAACCTGCTCCACTTGGCACTGCTGCTTGCATTAGTTCAGCTCTTTTTCTGACTAATTGAGTAGCATCAAACAAGCTTAAAGATCCAGAAGCCACAAGTGCCGTATATTCACCTAGGCTATGTCCAGCAATTGATACAGGAGACAAACTAAATTCACTTGCTAAAACTTTATATGTTGCATAGCCTGCGGCAAGCATTACTGGCTGAGTATTCTCAGTGAGGTTTAATAATTCTTGATCTTCATTAATGATCTTCCACAAATCTAAATTAATTGCATCACTTGCCTCTTGAAAAATCTCATTTACAACTGAGAAATTACTACGCAAATCAGATAGCATTCCTAGAGACTGAGAGCCTTGGCCTGGAAAAACGATTGAATATTTCATATAAATACTAATTATAAATGAGATTAATAATAAAAAAGCGCCAGAAGGCGCTTTTTAAAATAAATAACAGTAAATTACTAAGCTGTCTGGATTGAAACGTATTGACGATTGAATTTACCTTTCTTTTCAAACTGAACTTTTCCATCAGCAACTGCAAACAAAGTATCGTCTTTACCTTTCTTAACGTTAGTGCCTGGATGAAATTTAGTCCCTCTTTGACGAACTAGAATATTTCCAGCTAATACAACTTGGCCACCAAAACGTTTAACACCTAGTCTTTTGGATTCCGAATCTCTGCCGTTATTAGTACTACCGCCTGCTTTTTTATGTGCCATAGATTGCTCCTTATGCCTTAATTTTATCGATTTGAATTTCAGTAAACAACTGACGATGGCCTTGTTGCTTCATAGAGTGCTTACGACGTCTGAATTTTAAAATGTGTACTTTTTTGCCTTTACCTTGAGAGATTACTTTAGCCTCAACACTAGCTTTAGCAACTAATGGAGAGCCAACCTGAACTTTATCACCATCTGCGACCATTAAGACCTCATCAAAGGTTACTTTCTTTCCAGGTTCAACTTCAAGTTTCTCAATCTTAAGGGTCTCACCTTCAGAAACTCTGTATTGTTTTCCACCTGTTTTAATAACTGCGTACATAACAAATCCTAATCTGATTGCTAAAAAGGGATGAATTATACTTGAACGTTGCTCTTAATGAAAGCACTGTTAACGAAATAAGTTATAATTCTCTGTTTTAAATGAACAGAGACAAAACATGATTATTTTAGAGACAAATATGGGTGAAATTCACATCAATGTTGACGCCGAAAAAGCGCCAATTACAGCTAAGAACTTCACTGATTACGTAGAGGATGGATTTTTTGATGGGACTATCTTCCATAGAGTTATTCCTAATTTTATGGTGCAAGGTGGAGGCATGACGGAAAATATGCAGCAAAAACCCACCAAAGCTAACATTGAAAATGAAGCTAAAAATGGCCTAAAGAACGTTAAATATAGCGTCGCAATGGCTAGAACAGCGGCTCCTCACTCTGCAAGTTCACAGTTTTTCATTAATGCCAATGACAACCAATTTTTGGATTTTCCAGGTCAAGATGGCTGGGGCTATTGCGTTTTTGGTGAAGTCGTTGCAGGGAAAGATGTTGTTGATAAAATTGAAAAAGTTG
>Ga0209816_1001509_pt1 | contig 17385 bp, 20 predicted proteins | sample CoawatmetaG01DNA_FD_187509 | JGI IMG/M metagenome (GOLD analysis project Ga0209816, IMG submission 187509) | Marine microbial communities from the West Antarctic Peninsula - Coastal water metaG017-DNA (SPAdes) (version 2) | ecosystem: Environmental > Aquatic > Marine > Coastal ... | reverse complement strand
CTATAAAAAATGGTTATTGAAATATGAAAATAATATTGATAATTTTATTGGTGAATTCTTGAAAAAATCAAAGGTAGGCAATAAATTATCTTCTAAGGTATGCCCCGAAGGTTCAATATTGAATACAAAAACAAATCGGTGTAACAAGGTAAAAACACCCAAGAAACCCAAGGTACCCAAGGTACCCAAGGTAAAAACACCTATGGCAAAAAAATTATGCCCACCTGATTCAATGTTGAATGAAAAAACAAATCGGTGCAACAAGGTAAAAACACCCAATGAACCCAAGGTAAAAACACCCAAGGTAAAAACACCCAAGGTAAAAACACCCAAGGTAAAAACACCCAATGTAAAAACACCCAAGGCAAAAAAATTATGCCCACCTGGTTCAATATTGAATGAAAAAACAAATCGGTGTAACAAGATAAAAACACCCAAGAAACCCAAGAAAACTTCATCTGCTTCATCTACTTCATCTGCTTCAGGTGAAGTGAAAGATGTTTTAGATAATCTTATTACTATAAATGGACACGGTTCTTTTAATCACCAAAAAATCAAAGTACCACAGGGATATCATATATTAATACCACATAGAAATGGATTAGAGGCACATTATACTACACCTGATGCGGGTAAGAATAAGCTATATGAAGAAGATTTATATAAGAAAGGATTTCTTAATTATAGAGATGGATGGAAATTATATCTTCCTGGAGATGATATAAATAATTTGAAAATACATCCCTTCCATGATGGCGCGTCTTGTTCAACCATAAAATCATCGCACGAATTGCAACGAGAATTAATTGAAAAATGTGAAGGCCAGAATAGTTATGATAAATTCTGTCCTCTTTATTGCACTGAAAATACTGGAAATAAGTTTATTCATTTGCGTTACAAAGATAAGCGAAAGATAAAAATAAAAGCTTGTGGTAATTATAAATTAAAGGATTTGTTTGATACATTGAGAGGTAGTTTAAACAAGATACCCAAGGCGCATCTCGACAAAATATCACCTAAGAAAGACGAACCTATCATATTGATACCCTTCACCTGTAATGCTAAGGCTAGTTCACAACTGAATTATTTTGACCACAGTAATCATAAGAAGCTTAATACAATATATCAAGAATTAATTAAAAATAGATGAATAAATAATATTAAAATTTGATTCTGTTTATATAAAAGTATTAAATATAAATGGAAATAAGAAAAAATGATATACCTCGACCTTTATTAAAATGGGTTGGTGGAAAAGGTCAAATAATTGATACATTATTGCAAATGCTGCCTAAAAATATTGAAAATTATCATGAATTATTTGTAGGTGGAGGTAGCTTTTTAATTATGATATTATGGGCTAAGTCTAAGAATATCATAAATATCCAAGGTAATATTTATGCTTCTGATTTGAATATTGGATTAATCGGATTTTATAAAAACGTTCAATCTCATAGTGATGAACTATATGAATATGTGGAGAGACTAATTTCTGAATTTGATAAATGTCCAATTGATGGCACTGTAATAAGGAAACCAACGTGCGATGAGGAAAGATTTACATCAAAAGAATCATATTATTATTGGATTCGAAGTATGTATAATAAAGAATCTGATAAATTAAATATTAAATCTTCGGCATACTTTATGTTTATGAATAAAACAAATTTTAGAGGAATGTATAGAGAGAGTTCAAATGGATACAATATTCCATATGGAAATAATCGTAACGTGAAAATAATTGATAAACAATCAGTTGATTATATTTCCGAATTAATTAAAGATGTCATATTTACGCATTGCGATTTTAGTGAAGGATTTAAGAAAGTGAATATACACGATTTCATCTATTTAGACCCACCCTATGCACCTGAAAATGATAAATCATTTGTAGGATATACTAAAGATGGTTTTGATATTAATCAACATGAATTGTTATTTATGTTAACAAATAGTATATCTAAAAAAAATATGATAATGATGAGTAATGCGAATGTTCATTTAGTGAAAAGTAATTTAAGTGATGATGATTATATATATGATATTATTTCAAGTAGGAGGGCAATAAACTCAACTAATCCAGGGGCAAAAACAGAGGAAGTGATAATTACAAACTACTAAGTAGTTTTGTGATAATTACAAACTACTTAGTAGTTTTGTGAAATCGATATAAGTAATTCCCCCATCAGCCCAGTAAGTTTTCAGTTTTTCCTTTTCAGGACAAGTTGATATTCCACAAGTGTCTTCTTCGACAGCAGCCCCCAGACATATTATCTGAAGTGGTTTATTGTATAATCTTGGTACATCCGCATATTTGAAAGGGACACCGTAAATTTTTTCATTTGCAGTCCCAGTCGTACAATAAGACCCTGTTTTTACTTCAATCATCGAATCATTTGTCTCTAAATCCAATTGATGACCATTCAACTTCACTGGTTTATCATTTTCAAGTTTATCTGTAAGAATAAAATATTCTTTCACGATTTCTTCTCCAAAAACCCCAAACAATGATTTTTGTTTATGTCCTGGACGGTCAAATAAGTCTGGTCTCTTTCCTTTTAATTTTTCCATTTGCCACTTTGCCTCCGCATCACAACGTTGGTCTAAAATTTCCCGTTTATTTCTGAGCCATATGGGTCGGTTCTTATCATCAACAGATATATATTTGTATTTTATATTACCATTTTTATACGTTCCACATTCTTTTTTAATCCGTTTCTGTCTATATCCCTTGATGGAATTTAATATTTCTAAAAAGGATATATCTCCGTGTAACCATTGAATAATATCAACCTGTGGTAACAGGGTGATTTGCGTCTTTAGTTTTTCTGATGTACAAAGTTCTACAATTCGGTTGCTTATTCGGCTACTTATTTCTTTGCTCATTGTATATTTGTTTTAATTGAAATAAGAATTAGGAATCAAATTTTTCAATAAATATTTATATATATATGATAAAATTTGATTTAAAAATAAAATATAAAATACTATAAAAAGAATGATTAAGAAAGTAATTGAGATGCTGACTATTGTGAATTATCTTACTGTTTCGATGGCCCAACCCAATGGTGGTGTTGGTGGTTCAATTGATTCTTCTGGTTGTATGATTGGTGCCGGTTACTCTTGGTGTGAAGAAACTCGTTCTTGTATTAGAATGTGGGAAACTCCTTGTTCGGATAATTATAATGATTGTCATGATTGTCTTAATCGCCAAAGAGCTGGTGAAAATATTGCTTGCCCGACAGAGTGTTCATATCCTCATCAACCAGTAGACCCCATTGTAGACCCTGTTCCGGTACCCTATATTGGTCCAGTAGATAGTGGACCCTGTCCCGAAGTGATGTGCATGATGTATTGTGAAAATGGATTTATAAGAGACAAAAGGGGATGTAATATGTGTACTTGCAGTACTGTTTTGCCATCGATAACCGATGGACCATCTATTATCGAAGAACCTGTAAGTGATACAAGTTGTCATATTACTCCAATGCCTTGTGATTCGCAGTATGTTTGCCCTAGAATAACTGAAATTACAAATTGTGGTGAAGGTGGTGTTTCGGGGTATACTACATATCAATTATCATTGGTTGTTCAGAGTAGTGTCGTTGATAATATTTATGCTATTTATGGTGATGATGATAATATTATGACTATTCCCAGGGCATATCAGGGAACTGGTATATTTAATTCCAATATAGGTGGTATTTCACCTCAATTAATTATATATTCACCTGATTCAGCGTATGATTCTTGGTTAACAATTTTTAACACCGATGGTGATATTGATAATAAATTATCGAGTGTCGGAATCGATTTCGATTCTTGGAGTGAAGACCAAGGTATTATGGTTTCAAATGGTGCTATTTTCGAAGTATCCCCTAGTTCAGTTCCAACAGAGTCAGAATATGTGATTGGTCAGTTAACTATTCTTGAAGATTCTGAATTAATTATTAATGTACAGGGTAGATTGGTTGTTGAATCAGGTGAAAATAGTGAGTCTTGGTCTCAAAGTGGCATTGTCTTTTCATTGCCATTTCAATCGAGTTCGATTATTCCAGATAATTGTATTTCTTGGTATGATGGTTGTAATACTTGTCAGGTAAATAAGGGTATTATTGGTGCTTGCACTCGATTAATGTGTTTTAGAGAAGATTCTTCGAGGTGTCTGATTCTGGGTGACACGATTTCCGGTCATTAAATATTTTATTTATCAAATAAAATTTGATTTAAAAATTATATTTATAAGTTAATATTATAAGAATGTTAATTCCTGTTAGATGTTATACGTGTGGTGAAGTCATGGCTGATAAATGGGTTGCTTATATCACTGCTGTTCAGAATGATAAAAATAAGGCGGGCGAAGAAGCCGATACTGAGAAAGAATTACTCGAATTAAAATATCTGGACGTGAAAAACCCTAATCCTGAAAAATCCATTGAGGGAAAAGTTATGGATGAATTAGGTCTACATAAGTATTGCTGTCGACGTATGCTATTAGGAAATGTTCATATTATTTCATACCTTTCATAAGTTACTTATTATTCTTATTATTATTTTTTATTATTCTTTTTTATTATTCTTTTTTTATCTATTCAAATAGTATAAAATGAATCAATTGTGTCTTGGGTTAGCTGTTTTTGTTGCCTTTATCTTTTATGGTGGTCGTTCAGTGCCACCGGTCCTTAAGAAATATAAAATGTTAATATTGGGTCTCACTATAGGATGTTTTGCTTGTTGTGCTTTGAGTGGGAATATTGAAGGATTGAGTCATCATTCAAGGACGACCTGTGGCGGCGGCGATGACGGTGGAGATTAAATTATACTGGTTTTTGATGTAAAAAGTATCCCATCAAATAAACTGATACAATTGATATGAATATATTATTTTCATCTTTATTATTTTTCAAATAGTAATAGAGGATAGGTGTCGTTATTAAGTAAATCATTGAGTCTGCAACCACTGCTTGTGTCTGATAATATTTAGCATAATTTTTGAATTCGTCAATAACTTTATTTTGTAATCTGGGATAAGGTTTTATAACAAAGAAATAAAACAGGAAATCGTGTAATATCTGAACTAATAAAACAATGCCCATAAATTTTGCGAATTCATTTTTGTTGTCTATATAGTTTGTATCGAGTAAATATTCATATACAAACTTTGCGATATAAAATCCTATTAGTATTGATAAAATATCTAATAGTACTGCGGTCCATCCCAAACTATTGTACCAATCATTTATTGCTTTACTACTTTTAGTAAATCTAAATAAATATAACATAGATACCTCGATGACAACAGATGCTGTTAGAAAATGAATAAATGTTATATTTTTTATCATAATATTATATTATATGACTATAATATAATAATGAATTATTGGTGTCGGATAACTATGGAGGCTTCAATCGTAGCTTTATCTATTGTAGCCCTGGGTTATGTATTAAAATCATATTGTAAAATAAGAGAACCATTACTCTTATTATTTGTTACTGGATTTTTAATTCATATTATGTATGACCTTGTTGGATTCAATAAATATTATTGTAAAATTTGTGCTGGATGTAAATAATTATGATACAATTAAATATATAATTTTAAATATACTACTTTTATTATAGATGGCAACAGAGCGGGATTTGACTGACCTTAGAGAAGAAATGAGGGATGAATTTATATCAATGAATGATGAAGTGAGAAGTCAACTTCTAGAAATGAGACAAGCTTTACAATCCAATATAGTTTCACCCGATTCTACTTCAGAGGGTGATAATATTTTACTGGATGCATCAATGCGTGATTCAGTTAGACAAATAAATCCTCGTATTGAGGGTGCTGGTCACGAAATTAATAATAATCATTTTCGAGATTTATCAAATCATGAATTACATCAAATAAAGAAAATTCACGAAAAGGACCATTCAATGAAAAAGAAAACTATTTTAGATGAGAAATTGGGAGATATTATGGATAAATGTATTCATTTTCTCCTTTATTCATTTGAAGGATACTCTAAAAAATATTATGAAGCAGAAATAATGGAAGATGTATTTGATTCTGAAAAAACCACTTATGATACAATTAAAGTTAATTTAATAGCATCTGTCTTATTTATTAAAGAGGATGAAAATATATTATATATTGGTATTTTATTAGTATTTTTCTCTATGATAATTTATCTTCTGAATATAACTACTTCTTAAACTATTACGGAAATTAATTAATACAAATATCTAAGGATATATAGATGGATACGGGTAAAATACTGAAAATATTCGATAAACCAGATGGTAAACTATTAATATTAATTTGCTTCGTATTAATGTTTTCGGCACAATACCTTGATACCAATAATATATTTATGATATCAGTTATTTCTTATATTTTTATTTATTACAAGCAGATAATAGAGACATTTAGTCATATAAAAAAACCGAATGAAACTGAAAAGATAATATATAATGACCGTAAAATGAATAAATCATTTACCTTCAATGGGGAATTGGGTGATATTCTTCATCGTATGAAAAAATATAGAAAATATAATAAACCATCATATGATGAAGGTTACAAGTACCTGAAAATGTTTATGTATACTATCAATGATTTAGAGAGTCATGATATTTCTCACCCAAAACATTATATTGAAAATGGGCATTTTTATCTGAAGAAAAGTATGAATTCGTTTCAATCAATAACGGTTTCTTTACCGGAAGATAAATTTATCAGTTCACTTAAATATAAACGCAATGTAAAAACATTATCAAATGATTTTGGTAAACTATGCAAAGAATTATATAAACATTGTAACTATTTATTATATAATTTATCGATGCGTTTCAATGAAGACTTCTTGAAAAACCCCAATATTTATAAAAATGAATTAAATCTTAATACAGGTAATGTGGAGGCCGCCAATACATTTAATGAAAAAGAAATATATTAAGTTAAAATCGTATTATTAATTTATTCATAATAATCAATGAATCACATTAAAGGTGATGTCTATTTATTGAGTAAAAGAAAACCAGTTGAAACATTAAGATATTATAAATATTCTTTCTTAGATATTTTATTGGAATATAATGTTCCAGTTGATAACTATTATATCTATTTATTAAGCCAAGAAGAATTCAAACTAAAAAATATATGGAATCGTTTGATTAGTCGGTGGAATAAAATGAAAATGGAATTAGATACCAATCGTTCTTTTCAGGCAAGTGGGTATAAAGAAAAAGTATTTCACCAAATACATGAAGATATGACTGATAGTATATTTAATGAATTAATTACAGATTTCATAAATTCCGATAATTTAAAAAGTCTTTTTGTATGTAATGTAATTCAATTTTATATTAAGGGAAAATAATTTTCTAACTAATAGTTATAAATGGCAAAAAGAAAGGCAAGTGCGAAATTTTTAGCTGCTGGCAATGCGTGGCGTGCTCATTTAAAAGAGTTTCGAAAGAAGAACCCTAATATGTCTCTTAAGCAGCAAATGAAAGCCGCATCTAAGACATACAAAAATAAGCCTTCTTCAAGTGTTTCTTCTAGTAAGAGTTCTTCAAAGGGGTTTATGGTGAAAACTTCTAAATATGAATTAAATATTCGTCGTAAATCTATGAAGCGTTCTAAGAAGCGGTCGAAGAAGCACTCTAAGAAGCGCTCTAAGAAGCGTTCTAAGAAGCGTACTAAACGTCGCTAAACTATTTAAACCATTTAAACTATTTAAAACTATTTTTGTTAATTATAAGAGTGAAACTTATAAAATGCCGAATGCCAAGGGTGGTAAAAAATTTAAACGGGGAAAGAAACAGGGTGGTGGTGAAAAAAAACTAATTTATAGAGACCCAAAAGAGGACCAAGAATATGGGAAGGTTAAGAGGGCGTGTGGAAATGGTCGATTTGACATTGAATGTTTTGATGGCAAAGAACGGCTTGGAATTATAGCTGGAAATATGCGTAAAAAGGTTTGGGTAAATAAGGATGATATTGTTTTAATATCTAGATGGGATTTTACCACAGATAGCGACAAATGCAGTATTATTCATAAATATACCCCCGATGAAGTTAAAAAATTAGAGAAAAGTAATGAATTTCCTAAAAATGTTAATATCGATGGGGCAAGCGAATTTACAGATTATGGTAATGATGATGATATGATTTCATTCAATTATAATTTACCTGATATTTCTTCCGATGAAGATAAAAATGAAAGTGATGAAAGTGATGAAAGTGTTGATTTAGATGACATTTAAATATATTATCTTATTATAAATGGACGGCACAATGAGTATGGGTGTAGGAACAGATGTGATAGGTGCGACTATGACAAATAATGCTAATTATTTTGGTGGTGGTAAGAAGAGTTCTACTCCTTCTTCTGATAAAACACAAAAACAATTTATGAAACAATATAGTTCAGTCGCAAGTGAAAATTGCGGTAAGAAGCATATAAAGAGCAGACCCGATACCCTAAAATGTCTCAAGGGTAAAACATCACAGAAACTGGCATTGCAAAAGAAGTACCCGAAAGAGTTTAAGGAATTTCAGAAGAAAGTGAAGCTTATGGAAAAGAAAAAGAAAGATATGCTTATTAATATCAAAAAATGCTCTAAATCTCATCCCTTAAGAAGTCCTGCTTTTAATAAATGTCTCAATAAGGGAACTACCTACGCTAATATCCTTAAAGAATTTCCATTGGTTACTAAGATTGTGGATGCGGAAGGGATGGATAAGGTTCATGAAGCCGTCGATATGGGAAAACTGAATGCTCTTCTATTGCCCCTTAAGAAAAATAAGACTAAGAAGATAAAAAAGGGCGGGGGCAAGGTAAATCGTCGCAAGAAGACTAAGAAAAAGATGTCTAAGCGTTCAAGAAAGTCCAAGAAGATGTCTAAGCGTTCAAAGAGAATGAAGCGTCGTACACTTAAATCTTTTAGAGAATCATTAAAGAAAAGTTTATAAGTTTTTTTTACTTAAATTTGATAAATTTATAATTTAAAAATCAAATATAATAAAGATGGCCCAAAAAGTTTTCACTGATGGGGCGTGCAGTAATAATGGTAAATCTAATGCGAGGGCGGGTCTAGGTGTTTATTTTAGTGAAGGTGATGAAAGAAACACGTCTAAAAGAATTATTGGTAAGCAGACTAATAATGTTGCCGAACTTTCAGCGATTATTGAGGTATTCAATATTTTAAATGATGAAATTAAGGATGGTAAAGAAATAATCATCTACTCAGATTCAAAAGTAGCGATTGGTTGGTGTACAACAACGGGTGAAAAATATAGTAAAAAGTTATGGTCAGGTAAAATACCGAATGTTGAACTAATAAAAGAGGGTTATCGACTTTTCACAATTTTTCCCAATGTTTCGTTAGAATATATCAGAGCGCATACAGGGAATAATGATGAATTATCATTAGGCAATGATGGTGCTGATAGAATGGCAAATATAGCGATTGGAGTTTTAAATCATAAACATTATTTACAAATACCTTTTTCCGAAAAAGAAGTCGGTAAAAAATATGGCGCGAAATGGGATAATTCAAAAAAGAAATGGTTTTATGAAGGATTAACTACAGATGCTAATTTTGTTATGCTTTGCAATCTTTTTCCACTTTAGGCTATCATTGGAATTGCTATTTTTGGATAATGATTATAATCTTTCATTGTGAAACACGTTTCATCGATAGTATCTATATCTTGTAATTTATCATCAATTAATAATTCGGGGAACTGATAAGGTATTCTCAATAGTTGTTCTTTTACCGAATCCATATGTGAATCATATATGTGAGCATCACCTAGGATATGTATAAATTTTCCAACTTTATATCCAGTAATATGTGCGATAATATGCGTTAAGAAAGCGTAAGAAGCAATATTGAATGGTACACCTAAGAATAAGTCACCCGAACGCTGATAAAGTTGACAATTAAGTGTATTTTCTGAAAGATTAACATTGAATTGACACATTACATGACAAGGTGGTAACGCCATTTTATCAATATCTGCTGCATTCCATGAATTAAGTATTATTCGACGACTCGTTGGTTCATTTTTTATCAAATCAATTACATTTTGTAATTGGTCGATACCCATACCTGTATAATCTTTATCGTGTGACTCATAATCAGCGCCAAAATGTCGCCATTGAAATCCATAAACAGGTCCCAGGTCACCTTCATCATAATCGAGACCACGGGAATCTAAAAATTCCCTTGTAGAATTTTGGTCCCAAATATGAACTTTTTTATCATTAAGTTCTTTATTTGATGTACTACCCTTTATGAACCACAAAAGTTCTCTAAGAATAGTTTTTTGGGCCATTTGTTTCGTAGTTAAGAGTGGAAAACCCTCCTGCAAATCAAATATCATTCTTTCCCCAAATAAAGAATAGACTTTACTATTCCTAGAATCGGTTTCAATACCTTCGGACATTACCTTTTTCAATAAGTCTAAGTATTGAATCTCACCCTTATTCATATTTACGGTCTTTTGATATGTTTTGAATGTAAATGTGATTGAATTGCTTGTCTGTTCTTTTAAATATTCACTTAGGAAATTCGTTGGTTGACTTTCCAGATGAGGTCTTTTACATATTTCGTGCATCTTACAGGATTCCATAATGCAATTCATATTTTGTAATAATAATGATGGGAAACTATGCGTTGTGTTACGCGGATGATAATTATCATCGAAATGAGTAATATAAAGCAGGTCCAATTTATTGATAAATTCTGGCTTACAACATTCGTCAAATATTTGAGTTCCACCGATTACAAATATCTTACCTTCTTGATTGGACTCTGACCAAAGAAATGCTTCAGACAAAGTCGCGAATGATTTAACATTTTCATTTTCAGCTATTTCGTGATTCCTTGTTAATACAATATTAATTCGGTCCTTGAGTGGACGACGAGATTCAGGTATGCTTATCCACGTATTGTAACCCATTATTAATATATTTTTATCACCCTCGGGATATTTATCAGTCGTAATTTTCTGAAAATTACGCATATCTTTTTTTGACTGAATTAGTAGACTATCATTTTCACCGATAATATTGTGATTATTTACTGAAACAACAATATTGAATTTCATATTTACTTTTATTTAATTCATTAATAAATCTTTAACATCAAATTTTAGGTTGAAATTAAAGATTCAAAATTAAGTATGTTATATATATATAATGACAGATGTTATTAACACGCCTGTTGAGAATATTTCTGTTCCGCCACCCGAAATAGGTAAGATAGGGAATCTAAGTGATGATGAATTACGTCAAATAGATAGAGCCCCATTAGATGGTGAACCCCCTACATCAACTATTCAAGCAGAAGAACCCTCCACCAATACAGATTCTGCTACAGAATCTGCTACAGATATGGATACAGATATGGATACAGATATGGCCACAGATTCGACTATAGATTCGGCCACAGATTCGACTATAGATTCGGCTACAGATTCGGCTACAGATATGGCTACAGATATGGATACAGATGCTGTGCCTGAAAGGCGGTTTTCAAGGAGAGTTGCCGCTGAAAAAGAAAGGGCTGACGCTGCTGACGCTGCTGACGCTGCAGCCGCTGCTGCCGCTGCTGACGCTGCTGCCGCTGCTGAAGCTGCTGCCGCTGCCGCTGAAGCCGCTGCCGCTGAAGCCGCTGCCCCCCCTGCTCCTCCCGCTGCCGCTGCCGCTCCTCCTGTTCCCTCTGTTGCTGCCCCTGTTGCTGCTCCTCCTATTCCCTCTGTTGCTGCTCCCCCTGTTCCCTCTGTTGCTGATGCTGATGCTGATGCTGATGCTGATGCTGATGCTGATGTTGTTGCTGATGTTGTTGTCTCTACCGTCGATGATGACGGGAAATCACCTACCGCATCTGAAATTGAACAATTACTAATTAAAGGTGATAATCTAAGAGTAAAAGAATTTGATGATTTTTCATTTGGACCACAGTCCATCTCACCCGATTCATCGGTTCATGATGGTATTAAATCGAACGAAATTAGAAATTTACTTGAAGGTGATGTAGATACGCAATGTACATTTGCCAACTGTAATAAAAGAAAAGGTACAAAGCCCCCTGTAAATAAGAATTGTTGTTATATTTGTGGATACCCGTGTTTTCAAGCAGGCGGCAAACCAATAGCTACTTTCGCGCAGCAATGTGAACACGTATTACCAGTAGCAGTTTTATCTTTGTTAAGTGGTCTGGCAGATGGGTCATCTAGCGATAGCGTGAGAACACCCTTTAGTGCATCAGTAAAAACAGTTATTGATAATATTGGTATCGATGAGGCAGATGAAAATAGTTTTCAAAACTGGAGAAATAAAATAATTGGTAAATTTCCTGAAGGAACACCCACCCCACCACCTGCTAATGATATAGAAGGTGGAGGGGTAAAGGGTAGTGCCTATCAATGGGCACATCCCGCTTGTAATCAAATTAAAAGTAATTATCCATTTATGCCTATATGCTACAGTAGTTTTGGTATGTTCTTTGTATCAGATGATATGGAGATAGTATTACCCCCCAACAAGGTAATTGGTGCTGATGAAAAGGATGAAATTATAAAATCCAAGAATAATCAGTTTCCTAAATCCCTTAAAACATCTGAGTTTTATTCTTGTTCAACGATGGAAGAATATTATGAAAAATGTATAAGTACTAAAAATTTAATGTGGTTACTTTCTTCTCTGTGTGGACTTAATAGTTCAGGTGGGGGTAACTCTTTAAAGTGGCAAGATGGTGTCCTTTTAAGGGATGGTAAATATCCTTGGTCTAAAATGGATGGTTCAAAAAATCAGTATCGAGTTATATTAGATGATAAATCGAATATCACAACAAATGGATGGAATAGTAGTGATGTATCTCAATATTTTGAAACCGCATTTGGAAAAATGGAACCAGGTGATAAATTTAATTTATCTTTATGGGAAAATGGAAAACGCCAATCAGGTTATATTCCCGCCAATGTATGGATAAGTAAACGAATTAAAATGATAAAAAGAAATATTTTAGTTCCATTATTACGTAATATTTGTGGAACGCCTATAGAATCTCCATATCCATTTGTAAGTGGACCAATACCAAAAGTTTCACTTTTTTCTATGATTTCTACAACTGCTACTGGTTCCAGAATAACAACTGAAATGATAAAACTAAAAAATATTTATAATGATAAAAAACAAAAAAAACTATATGTTTTATGGGGTCATGCCATATTTGAAAGTTTCCTAAAAAAAAGTAGTGATATCATTAGTGCAAATATCAAAGCACTGAGATTATCTTTTCCATCTGACTCGTTGTCTATTATTCGTGCCGCGGAAAAACGCTTGAAGGCGGAAGCCAAGTTGTTAAAAGGTAAAGTTTCTTCCGCATTAAAGGTGGTTGCTAATGGGTTAAAAGGTAAAAAGGGCACAACGAAATCTAAATCGGCAAAGCCAAAAGCAAAGGCAAAGGCAAAAGCAAAGGCAAAGTCAGTAAAAGGGAAAGTGAAGAAAAAGAGTAAAGTTCAAAATGGTGGAATTGCTATTTCAATGAAAAGTAACAGGCCAAATAATTCTCTTTTCAGAAACTCAAAACTTGGGATATCACAAAATATATCTAGGACAAAAACTCGTTCATATGCTCGTAATAAACCAGTTTCATCAAAATATACTTTATCTTCGGGTAAGGGTAATATGTATTCCGCCTTAAGTGAAGACTTAAAATCAAAAATAACTGGCACGATGACTTTTCCTAAGCCAGTCTCAGACACAGATGGAGATGAACTCGCCTCAAGAATGAATCAAATAATTCAAGAATATTTGAGTCAACCTAAAACATATCCATTCGCTGAAGAAATATTGTCTCAGTTTTTAGATGGTGATAAAGGTGTCGATTTATTTGATTCTATTATAGAAGAAAATTATGGTGAATACAGCCCTGCATTTTTCCCAAAATTACCTGAAAATATGATTAGCATGGAGGGTCTAAGTCTGGAAGCAGTTGGTCTAAATAATGAAAATAGTAAAGAACATAAATTAGATTGGTGGACTATGATTCTTTCTCTTGACGAGACTACCTTAAAAGAATTAGATAACGCAATCTATAAAGACGCCGCCTATAGAAAACGTAAGAGCAAACGTAAGAGCAAACGTAAGAGAAAACGTAAGAGTAAACGTAAGAGTAAACGTAAGAGCAAACGTAAGAGTAAACGTAAGAGTAAACGTAAGAGTAAACGTAAGAGAACTAGATATAACTCGAAAAGGAGATATAAAAGGTCAAAAAAAAGTCAATTAAATGCAGAAACACCTCGAAAAATAGTATCATATTTTAAAAAAATTATTAATAAGAAATTATAATCATTTATTCTGTCTTGCTTCGACCACAACAATTGGCCATATGATTATCATCAGTATTATCATCATTATCTACTGTATCTACTGTATCTACTGTATCTACTGTATCTACTGTATCTAATGTATCATCTGTATCATCAGTATTATCATCAGTATTATCACTATCATCAGTATTATCACTATCATCAGTATTATCATCAGTAGTATAATCATCTACTGTGTCATCGCCATTATTAATATAATCAATAGAACCCATCATGTCTTTGTCCCACGGATTAAAATACAGATATTCGGAAGATGAAGATAGTATATTACAAAATCTATCAAATAATTTATCAAGCACGTCAACAAATAATTCGCATCGACCGTAGAGTGTTCTTTCTTTAATAATAAGATATCTCTCATCAATATTTGTTAAAATAGTATTAATCATTTGATTATCACACATACCTTTTTCATTTATATCATAGGATTCGATTAATTCCATCATATTATCCAGAGAAGAATCAATAATATGCAGTAAATATTTCTTATTCATATATGTTAGATTCTTATCTGTATCAATAATATTGAGAATATTATGATAAGTTAAATATACTGGGAATTCCAGTTGTGGTGCTGAACAAATTGGGTCATATTCATTTTTCTTGAGCAATGATAATTCAACGCCTTCGGCAATTAAATTATAATCTTCACTCCATTCATTGATAATTTTAATATTTTTAATCGATATAGTATTCATTGTAATTATAATACTATATTGTTTTATTCCTTAAATATTAATTAAAAATTATTTGGTTAAAATCGATGTGGTTTTTAGCTGCCAGATCAAGGATTCTGACCTACAGGAGCAGGATCAGAAGGGCCCGCGGGCGGACCAACTGGCTGCGGTACCGGACCCGCGGGCGGACCAACTGGCTGCGGTACCGGGCCCGCGGGCGGACCAACTGGCTGCGGTACCGGGCCCGCGGGCGGACCAGCTGCCCGCGGTACCGGACCTGGCCGCGGCGCCTGACCTGGCCGCGGCGCCAGACCTGGCCGCGGCGCCTGGCCTGGCCGCGTTACCGGAACTGACGGTGACGCCTGACCTGGCCGCGGCGCAGCGGGGACCGGAGCTGTAGGTACTGCTGGACCTGGTGCGTGAGTGTGTGCACCATCGAATCCTTCTTTGAAATTAAATAATAGTCTGCGAACAGGTTCAAAGATATATAATGAACCAAAATACATAATTGTTGCGAAAACTACTGCATGAATTAATAAAAGAGTATTCTGGTCCTTAACCTTTACAATCTTTCCTACAAATTTAAATACAATTGGATTCGCAACAATTAAGAATACAAACGCTGAAAATACTGCGTTTCGAATTTCACTATTATGTAGTTGCTTTGCGACTGTGGTGTGAACATTTTTTATAAATCCTCTTTCGTGAATCATTGATTATAATATAGATATAGAAATTAATTAAATTAAATAATTAAAAGATTCATTGTTCCAGGAATTCCTTTCTAACAAATATTCCATCAACATGAATATATTCATAAACTTTATTTTTTAAAATAATTGATGCCATCTGTTCATAATTTTTCGATGTTTCTAACATAATAATATCAAATGGTACGTGCTTAAATAAATCCCACGCTGGTGATTTGGCACAATATAAAAATACATTGAACTCACTGGCCACTTGTTTGCATATATTTGATAATTTTGTTTGTTTCCATTTTTCTGTAATATTGTGAATTTGCCAATGCTTTTCAATCTCTATATTTTCTAAAAATACACTTTCCAATCCAAGTACTGTAACCTTTTCAGGACCCGGAAATAAATCATTAATACATTTTGAAACAGGATGAATAGGTTGCGATATGTCTTTTACAATATCAGGTATCTCAATATCAATCCCTTCCAAAGTTACTTTGATGGGATTGAATTTATTAATATTATGAATACTTAATAACTGAATAGTATCATAATAATTATCCATTCGATGGTCTATCCCGTTATTATAATGAAAATTTTTACCCTCATTAACTGTATCGTGCCACTGAAAATTACGTCGTTTCCAAAATTCACGGGTGTGAAATAATGTTTGCTCATATATCTTAAATTCGGATTCAGTCTTATATAACTCTTTTCCGTGAATATCATAACAAAGCATTTTATCACAAAAGATACACTCAGCACCAACTTTACTCATAAAATTAAGCTTACGGTCAATACTCTTAGGCGAATAAATACAATCCATATTCATATGGAATATATTATCTCCATCAGACATACCACACCCATAATCTCTTAAAAATCCATTGGGTAGAGCCGAACGCTTCTTTTCATATTGAAGCAATGATTTATTAGGTTCTTTATATTCAGTGAATATTTGTTCCGTAAATTTTGATTTTTCTTCGCCACCAAGATGAATATAAATACACCTTTCTGTACCTGCAAAGTGACTTATAAGGTTTTCTCTGCCATCATCAATTACCACTAAATCCAATGATTCTTTATTTTTAAAATTTTTAAAATTATTGAGTATTAATGGTATAAATTCAACTTCCCCGTGAAGGATTGTAATAATTGAGGTTGTCTTGATTGGTGATGTTTCAGTATCCATATTTATAAAATACAATATGTTTTATACTTTAAATAAACTTATACTTTTTTAAGGGCTTCTTCTAATAACTTTCCTATTTCCAAGAGGAGTTGTTTATCATCGATTCGTTTAATAATTTTTTCAAATCTTAAATATATGATGAGTGGGTCAATTTGTTCAAATGGATTATGAACTAACTCCATATTATACAAATACAAGTTAAATTAACTTTATATAACAATTATTTTACTATCAAATTTATAATAAGAACTTCAATAGACTATTATAAATTTGATAGTAAATTTAACTTATAAAAAATAAAAAAAATAAAAATAACTCAAGATGTCCGATGATATGAGAGCCTTATTAGGAGCATTAGGAATGGTATCGTGTGTCTTATTGTACTGGATGTGTGCTTTAAAACTCGCACTGTGTCTGGAT
>Ga0209816_1001506_pt1 | contig 17407 bp, 15 predicted proteins | sample CoawatmetaG01DNA_FD_187509 | JGI IMG/M metagenome (GOLD analysis project Ga0209816, IMG submission 187509) | Marine microbial communities from the West Antarctic Peninsula - Coastal water metaG017-DNA (SPAdes) (version 2) | ecosystem: Environmental > Aquatic > Marine > Coastal ... | reverse complement strand
ACTAGAGGATCTTGGTTATGATGGAGCTTATACATTTGAAGGCCCTCATGAACCATTTCTACCTCTTGCAGCTGCAGCTGTAGCTACTAAAAAATTAGAATTATTAACTTCAATAGCAGTAGCATTTTCTAGAAACCCAATGACTTTAGCCAATCTTGGGTATGATTTACAGTTGATGTCTCAAGGAAGATTTACACTTGGTTTAGGCTCTCAGATCAAACCACATATTGAAAAAAGATATTCTATGCCATGGTCATCTCCCGCCAAAAGAATGCAAGAAATGGTTAATGCTATCAAAGCAATTTGGAGCTCTTGGCATGATGGTGAAGAATTGAACTTTGAAGGAGAATTCTACAGACACACTCTGATGACTCCATTCTTCAATCCAGGAAAAAACCCATTTGGATTGCCAAAAATTTATGTTGCCGGCGTCGGCCCCTTAATGACACAAGCTGCTGCAGAGTCAGCGGATGGTTTTCTTGTGCACCCATTTCACACCTCAAAGTTTCTAGAAAATATTACGATTCCATCGTTAGAGAAGGGTCTGAAAGTAGCTGAAACCAAAGAATTTGATATTTCTGTTGGCGTGATGATTGCAACAGGAATGAATGATGAAGAAATCTCCGCAGCTAGAGATGCATGTAAGGCCCAAATTGGTTTTTATGGCTCAACCCCAGCTTATAAAGTTGTTTTAGAGCAGCATGGTTGGGAGGGTGTGCAGATGGAATTAAATCAATTAACAAAAAAAGGATTGTGGCAAGACATTGCCAGCCTTGTTACAGATGAAATGCTTGAAAGTATTGCTGTAACTGGAACCCCGGCAGAGGTTTCAAATAAGATATTTGAGCGCTACGAAAATATAGCTGCAAGGATTGCACCCTCTATCTTTTCAGGAGATCCATTGGTTACAGCTGAATTAATTAAATGTTTAAAAAACCAATAATTTCTTTTAAGAAGTCACACCTGATAAAGTTAATTATATGAATCTTCTTCTTAGGCTTTTTGCCTATATTTCAATCTTTGCAGCATATATTTTATTTATGCATACATATGCTCCTATGGGAGTCTATTGGCAAGATTTTCATGCGCAAAGAATTTTTAATGCAGTTGAATTTCTGAAATTAAATGGATATTTTTCTACTTATGGATTTACCATTTGGGACTCTTGCGCTAATTGCGCGTTAAATGCAGAGGAATGGCAAGACAAGATATATTTCTCTGTTCATGCCCTTACCTTGCTTCCTTATATCTCCTTCAATCACTGGGGGGGGCGAGAGTCTTTGGAGTTTCTTGGGCCATTACTTGATCAAGGTATAGTATTATTTTGCGGTATTTTAATTGCGGAACTTTTCCTTAAAGCAATAAAAGATTTTGCTACTGTTCCAGGTTACTTAGCCTGTTGGATATGCTTTACTTTTTTTGCTCTTTCGCCGTGGACATACAAAATGATTCAAGCAGCATGGATGGAAATATATTTCCTCATGTTTTTTTTATCCGGATTCTTAGCCTTTGTAAAGAAAAAATCTACACTAGGCTACGTGCTATTTTTTCTTGCGGGCATTGCGCACTATCAATGGGCTTTTGCTGTGGGCATGTTTTATATTGCTATAGCTATAGCAACCTATATCTTAAACAGTGATAAGTCTGAGGATAAATATTTTCCACAACATCAATATTTAAACCTTCCCAGAGCAAAAGTTATTTTTTCCCTGCTCCTTCCAGTAGTTCTATTTTTATTGTGGAAAATGATTGCTCAGCAATACATTTCTGGAGGAGATGGCTCCTCAATCCTTTATAGGATTGGTATTTCTGGAAATGATATTCATAACGGAGGCTTGCTTGGCTCACTTCAATTTTTAGCAGGAACTCGTATTAACAGCTGCTTAGGAGATTTTTCTGCTCAAGACTTATCAGGTGGTTTATTAGCAAAGATTGCAATGTATAACTGTATTCTTTCTCTAGCAAGCATGGCAATGATTTCACTGGCTTCAGTAGCTGGAATGTATTTACTCATCAAATCTTCATCTTTGGGTAAAAAGCTCATTCCTCCATTGGCCTTTGGCATGCTGTTCTTTATTGCCTTTTTTCAGCAATCTTTGTCAGTGCATTTGATGGGATACTCATTTATTTTTGCTGCGATATTTGCATCTGGGTTAACTTACTTGCTTCTTGCTATTAGCTCTCGACTTGATTCTCCAATACTGGGATTAGTTTTCCTATTTCCAGTTGTTTCAGGGATTTGTATTTTAATGATTAGGGTTAGCATGCTTGCAGTTTATGTTTAGAGACTTATCTCTAAAAAATTAAGAATATTTTTAAAGCCTATATTTTCCTTTTTCTCAATTGCTATTCCCTCGGATAAATAATCAAACCTTTCTTTAATGTCTGACAAGCTGTACTCGGGAAAGTCACTGCCGATTGTTATCCTTCGATCAAAAGATTGCATTAAAAATTTAATATCACTGTCTATGGAGCTATTTTGATATTTCATCATTACCAAGGACAAATCCAGCAGTAAGTTCTCATTGAATCTTGCTAACTCAGCATATCGCATTAAATCTATTCCGCCTCCATGGACTATAATAATTTTTGTATCCACACACCTCTTGAGAATTCCGAGCAATTCATAAAAGGGGTCATAGGAAGGCATTCGCTCCAAGGAACAGTTGAAATAAGAGCACAAAAAAATAGGCATATCTAGCTCTGCACATGCTTGAAAACAAGCTATTAACTTATCCTGATCATTTCTTAAATCTATGCCAGAAAATCTAGGATGAATTTTAATGCCATAAAAACCAAGATTTTTAATAAGTGACAAGCTATCAGGCAGCTCTTTTAATGGATCAAAACCTGCGATTGGAAATAAATTTTTATACTTATTAGAAATTTCAATGAAACTTTCATGACTATAATCATTTTGACCAGCAAGACCGACAACCATTCCTCCTATATAGCTATTCCTTACAAGCTCTTCACTATATGTTTTAAAGGAAGCATCTAGATTCGATTTTAACCATTTACCATTAACTGAAGCATGTCCCAAGGTGTCAAAAATTACCATATTAATTACTGTAACTGAATTTGAATTAAATTATTTATAGAACCCATCATTTCTATCTGAAGCTCTTGTGTTGGAAACATCATCTGTATATTTCCTATTGCATCTGATCCTTGCTTAAATGCTCTTACCTTATCGCCAGGGCCATTAAACAGATGCTCCCGAATAATATATGGCTTAAGCCTTTCATCAATAAAAATCTTTTCTATAACTCCTTCTTCCAGTGAGTGAATCATATATGAAGACACAAAGTTATTAACTGCTATCTTTTGATTAAAAATATAGTTTTCATCCATTGCATTTTGTATAAAAGCATCTATTAAATCTATTCCATTATGCTGCTTTATAACCTCAGGGATAAAATTTCCTCCTGGGCGAGGGGCAATTTCAATAATATAAGGCTCCCCAAAAAAAACTATTATGTCAAAGTTTATATTCCCTCTAACAAAACCAGATAGTCTTAATATTTCTTCAACTTTATCTTTTGCAGTATGAATAATTTTTTCTGCATGCGTGGATGGAAAAGATTCTGCATAAGGAATTTGCAATTCATGCTCCTCATAAAATAACCCATCTCCAGCAGTAAAGTTTGACAATTTTCCATTTTGGAAAAAACCATCTCCACAAATCTGACTACCTTCTTTTTTGAGATAACTTTCAAGAATTACATGATCAGAATACTCAAAGGATTCCCTAATTTTGCTTAAATCGCTCTTTCCATAAATAAATCTTACCCCTTTGCTGCCTGAGCCTAAAATTGGTTTTGATACCAATGGTAGGTTTTCAAGTATTTCTTGTAGATGCTCTTCTTGCAGCAAATCATTGCTAGAGATTTTTTTTAAAAAAGTTGTCTGGATTTCATGCTGATTCAGCAAATCCTTAAAAAGATATTTATTGATTAGTGTTTCTACTGCTATCAAGGGATTAAAAAAATTTCCAAGTTCTTTGGAGAGTATTGTTGCCGATGCCTGACCAACATCTGACGCGTAACAAAGAACACAATCAATTCCATTTTCTTTTGCTGTGGTTCTCAGTAACGGAGTATCTGCTGAGCTAATATTGAAACTCTTTACTGCGAGCTTGTGACCTGGATTGGTTAGCTGAGAGTCTGCTGTATATATCTCAACATCCTTATTTTTTTGAACATGCCACAAGGGTGGCATTTGACCCCAGGAAGCACCAAGAAAGAGCAGTTTTTTCATAGTATTAAAAGAGTTGCTTTAGTTCTTCAAATTCCATGTAGCCAAAACCTTCTTTTCCGTATTGATTGCCCGCGAAGAATAGATAAAAATTGTTATGAAAGGAATGAAATGTTACATGCGGATAAGATTGACCCATGTTGCACCACAAGGGCATAGACCAATCCTTAAATATATCCTCTGATTCCAAGCTCCAATGAAAAAAATCATCAGATGATGCTATTCCAATACTGTAATCTTTAGATTCAGGCCGATGACAAAAAAACATATAAAACTTAGAGTTACTCTCTATGATAGATGGCCTACAAATCATCTCAGAGTTAATGGTGTTGATGGCACTTAGATTAAACCGCTGGTCAGTAACCCAATTTTTGAGATCCAGGCTCTTCGCAGCATTAATATCATAGACAGGCTCGTCTCCATTCCAGCATTTAAATTGAGTGAAGAGCATGTAATAAAAGCCATTAAACTTCTTGATATCTATGCTGCCAATCTCATCAAGGGTTCCATCGCCTAACTGTATTTTAATGACTTCTTTTTGAGGAAATTCCAGATTTAAGCAGGAAGAGAAGAGTGTATTTTTAAATGGTTTTGTCGGAGATTTGCTCCAACCGGTATAAAACATCTTTTGTTTATCACCAAATTTAGTAATACAGGGATAGCTTGTCCCCATGTGATCCAAGCTAGATGCTTGACCTAAATTTAAAATAGGCTCACTAATATTTTTTTTGTCTGATTTGAGGTTTAGATTAAACTTAAATAACTTTGAATAGTTGCTTGAGTCCCTTCCAGTAAGAATGAGTTGAATCTCCTCTTCTGAGACATTAAAAACATAGGACGAGCTTGGATGAGTATAATTTTTTGAGTTTACCTCAAAACTTTCTTGAAATATCTGAGTGATCTTAGGCTGTTTCAATGGTCTTAGAATTCTCTATTTTATTACTTCCCTGAAGTTTATTGATTGCAAAAAGACCCATCCATCTTCCGCTGCTTAACAGTTCAAATTCTTTATTGGGATCGATCTTCTCTACGCCATGAGGCACGTCGCCCCTCAATAAGACTAGATCTCCCACGTCAATATTATCGTCAACAATCTTCCATTCATTTTGAAGTTTTACTTCCAAGCCACCCTGATCAAAATCAGCACCTTTTTGAGACATCGCTAGAATTGGTACGACAAATTGATGCTCACCCACTGGATCTTGATGTCTTTCTAGATAGCCCTTACCCGAATCATAGAACTGAAATGAAAGCTTTGGTATGAAATCATCATCGATGCCACTCATGTACTTATCAGCATCCAAATCATTGAGCAGATTTTTAAGAGCAAAGATATGCTTAAATTCCTCAAAAAAATTAAATTGGTCAGCGTTCCATGGAAAAAAATTAAATTGATGAAAATGCCCCTTTATGTATGACCTACTATCCTCAAAATTTACTCTGTAAAAATTTGCACATGATTTTTCAAGAGGCTGGTAAGCGGGCTCGGTAAGTCTCATTTTGTCTGTTAAATGCTCAAGAATATTATTAATGATTTCTGGTTTTGCGACGCCTTTAATCACCGCTAAACCTTCATCAGAGATAGAGCGCTTTACCTCTTCAAGTATTGCAGGATGCGCAATAATTTCTTTTACAGTTGAGTGAAGTATTTTCACCCTTGATCAGCCTTGTATGTTCTTTTTTCTGGGCTATCAACCCTGAACTCTTTTAAGCTTTTGGGAGGAACAGCCCACATGCCAAGGGTTTGGCCTAAAGGACTATTTCTATCTACTTTGTCCTTTAAAAGATCTGGATAAGAGATTTGTTGCTTAATAAATGGCTTTGTATATTGCTGATTAATTGATCTCCTTGGATTGGATGAAGTATTTTCTCCACCCTTGTGCCATAGCATTGAATCAAAGAATAAAACATCACCAGGATCTGCAATTATCTGAATTGCATTGTTTTGAATGTATGTATTGCTAGGCTTCTCTTTGAAAGCATGACTGCCTGCAATGCAAAGCGTTGCACCCGATTCCTTGGTAAAAGGATCTATAACAATCAAAGCATTCATACTTAATTGCTCATCAGTAACAATATTTTTTGGAAAATCTTTGTGGTATTGAGATTGATTATGCGTCTGCTCTGGAAATAACATAATGCCGTTTTGAAGGTGCAGGATAGCCGAATCTCCCAAGATTCCAGCTATAGTTTTAAAAATTCTTTCATCCCGTACAAGATCTAAAAAAAAAGAATCATATTCCATCATGCATCGTATTGAGCCGTAGTCATTTATGCTTCTTAAAAAATTTTCTCCATATTCTTCTAGCTGTATATTCCATACGGCATCCATCTTAGCTCTTACCACATCAATCTCTTTAGCTGAAAATACATTTTGCTGAAGAAACATTCCCTTCCTGCGAAGTGACTCCTTTGCTACATCAATCTCATCCGATAATACTGTTTCGATCATGCCAGTGTATGCTTGGAAACTAGAGTTTTTTTCTTTCATAAAGCTTTTTAAGTATTTCCAGTTATTATAAGTACAAAGATTTAAAAGTTCTAATTCTCACAAGCCATATTAATGAGCGTAAATCCTTAAATTCAATGCATGTATCAATAATTTCTACACTGTATCTCTCCGAAGAGTTCATTGAAGAGTTCTGCGCTAGGATGCAGAAAAGTGTTGAAAGCGTAACTGATAGTTATGAGATTATCCTTGTTGATGATGGCTCTCCTGATAAGAGATCAGCTCAATTGAAAGATTAATTAACTTTCCTCATAGATCGCTCGCCCATGCATCAAAAAATAAAATAGCAACATTGTCTTTAACTATTAAATTTAATAAGTATCATTCAGCAATCAAATACATCAATCATAATTTAAAATGATAGAAGATCTTATACTTACTGCAACTTCTTCAGAAGTTTCTGCAATATATGAAGAATTTACAACCATATTACTTAAAATAATTATTTTAGTCATTTCGTCTTTTCTGATTAGGTTCTCATTAGTCCTACTAGGTCAAAAATGGATCACTACTCTCACCCATACCGCTTCAATCGTTCTTTTGCCAGTTATTACCTTCTCAATTACCTCAGTTATCTCAGGTAACATTGCGTTGTCACTTGGTATGGTAGGCGCTCTCTCAATTATTAGATTTAGGAACCCGGTAAAGTCTCCATTTGAATTAGTTATATGGTTTCTATCTATCACTCTTGGTATATGCGCAGCTGTTAGTATCTTATGGCTAGTTCTATTGGTAACTACCGTAATTTGTATTTTTATTGGACTAGCTTTCTTGGATCATTTATTTTTTAAATTATTTCAAAAGAAATTTTTTACTGTATCTTTTCTTGAGGGCAATGAATTATCCACTCTTGAAATTTTTACTAGTGCCAAAATTAGCTCTCCCCAGACTCATGATTCATTTATTGCTTCGATTGAAGATGTTGATAATAATTCATATACTTTTGCATCATCCTCAAAAAAAGAATTATTAGAAATCAAAGATAAATATTCAGATGACAAAAGAATTATATCTATTTCCCTAAAATTATAAGTATTTACATATTTGGTATTACAAAGCCGCGTCCTAATTTGAAAACATTTCAAGCTTTAATTCTTTTAGCGCTTTTTTCAAGCAATGTTTTTACTTCCGATGAATTTTGTAATTTTCAATCATCAAAATTTCTAAATGAGCTGCAAACAGCAAGCTCAATTCAAGGGATTGAAATTCAAATTCTTAATAATAGAAAATATGTTATGAATTCAATCAAGATTATGACCGCTCGAAATGATAGGAAACTAATACCAAAAAAATATATTGATCGTTATGCTAGTCAATTAATTGTTAAATATTCCTTTGGTTTTTGTAATTTTCCAGCCTCAATAAGAATCAATGGAGATAAATCAGATCATTTAAGTCTAGTAAATGGCAAACCATTTAATAGCCTTGACATAAAATTAAACAAAGGGAATATTCTCTCAAAGGTCAGATTCAAATTATTGTTACCCAAAACTAGAGCAGGGACTAATGAAGTTTTTGGGACAATGCTACTTCAAGAGCTTGGGTTTATAGCACCCCTCACTTTCTTGGTAGATTCAAAGGTAAATGGTGTAAATGGAAAGCTGCTATTTCAAGAAAATGCAGAAAAAGAACTCCTAGAATCGCATTCAAGAAAAGAAGGCCCAATTTTTGAAGGCGATGAAGCATTGCTATGGCCCTCTGCGTATAATGCTGGATCGGCTGCTTTTACTCATGGCATAAGATTGACCAATAAAGATTGGTCACTCTCAAACGAAGGGGCGATGAATATGAGCCTTAATGCCTTTCAGGATTTACAGCACTATTACTTCAACTCTAATCTTAAGAATGATTTCTATTATTTTATAAATCCAAATATGCATCTAAAGAATGGTTCTGAAGGTTTATTTAATGAGTACTACATACTCCTGACATTATTGGGAGGCTTGCATGCTGTTATTGGCCATAATCGAAAGTATTACTGGAATAGCTCAGGAAACTTTTTTGAACCCATATATTATGATGGAAATCTATCCTTATCTAATTTTAATGGAAATAGAAATCCAGAACAAATAGCTAGCTATGAATTTTCAGCCTTCTTGAGTTCAATAGAAGGCTTTAATTTCGACCAACTGTTTAAAAAAATAGAAAACACTATTGATCAAGATTTTATTGATAAGTTTGCAATGCAATCAATGATTACAGAAGAACAATCTCTAGATTTTACTAATAATGTTTTAAAAATATTAAAGGCTAACGTTGGCAAACTTAGCAACAATAAATCACTGGAGGTACAGAAAAAAAGTAACTTTAATGAAAATTGGACAGAGGACATGACCAGACAGATAATTGCAAAAAAAATGCGATTTGGCATTAACCAAGACTATATTCAATTATCAAGAACTACGGATCACAATTCTAGTTATTCATATTCATGCCCTGAGCAAGATTGCACAATTCAGTCGATAGCAAATGAGGATGTTGTAAAGCTTTTGGCAAGAAATAAACTTCAAAATAGACGAAAAGTAGTGCTTCCAGCCTCTACTTTAATATCTATACCAAAATACATTGAAACTAAATTGCTTAACATCAATATATTGCATTCCAAAAATTCGATAGCTAGGATCGGAAGCAAAGGAGAATTAGTCTTAGAGCAGTTTCATAGTGAGGATAAATTTATTATTAAAGATGCTTCTCTCGGTAAAATAAAAATTATTTTTATAGGAAAGCAACTGGAAGAAAATTCTGTTGCTTTGGAAAAGATGTTTGATGAAACTGGCTATACGGGGTGCTTAAATATTTACAATTCTTATTTGCAGTCGGTCAGCGTTGAAGGGCATCATGGGAATTGTGAGGACATGATAAATATTGTTTCCTCAAAGGGGGTCATTGAGAACATATTTTTAGTCAACGCATCATTTGATGCTATAGACATGGATTTCTCGTCTGTGGAAATTGCTTCTCTAAGAATAAATTCAGCTGGAAATGACTGCATTGACTTAAGTTATGGTTCTTACAAAATTAATAAATCAGAGCTAGCAAATTGTGCAGACAAAGGTATCTCCATCGGAGAGAGATCAACAGTGGATCTAAATTTTGTGAATGTTGTAAATTCTGGTATTGGCATATCTTTTAAAGATTCTGCATTGAGCGTTGTGAAAAGCTTTACTGGGATAAATTTAGGATTATGTTTCGAGGCATTTCAAAAAAAACAAGAGTTTACTGGCTCTTACTCTACTATTAAATATTCTAATTGTAATCATTCGTCATCAGTAGATGTGGACTCAAGATTAATAATTGAGGCAGTAAAATGAGCTTTCGTATAGAGGAAAAATTTCCCTGTACTAAATTTGAGCAAAAAAAAATTCTAGTAGATTTACAAAAAATAGGCTTAAAAACCTTGCATCCAAAGCGTGAGATTAGAAGCATATATTTTGATAATAATCATAAAAGAATGTTTGAGGAGTCGCAGGAAGGTTCGGTTCCTAGAAAAAAAATTAGGATCAGAGAATACCCATTGCACGATAAGACAATATCTTTAGAGACAAAAATATCTTCAGTAGAGGGAAAGTATAAAAATTCAATAGCTATACAAGATGATCAGAAATTAAAATTATTAAAGTTTGGAAGAGTGGATAGCTTATATGGACTTTGCTTCCCAATAATTGAAGTATCGTACCTTAGGCATTACTTTCTTCTTGATAAGGTTAGAATTACTGTTGATGAAGATATCATATATAAGATTTATAATTCTAAAATTACAAAAAGGGATCCAGTAAATGTAATTGAAGTGAAAGCGCCTGCTGATGTATCTGAAGGTTACCTCAAGAAGCTAATACCAATTTCAAGAAGAAGGTTTTCTAAGTATTCTAGAGGCTGCGAGCTTTTAAGTATTTCATAATGCTTTTTAAATATTTTCAGTTACTATAAGAAGTACAAAAAATTAAAAGTTCTAATTTTCACAAGCCATATTAATGAGCGTAAATCCTTAAATTCAATGCATGTATCAATAATTTCTACACTGTATCTCTCCGAAGATTTCATTGAAGAGTTCTGCGCTAGGATGCAGAAAAGTGTTGAAAGCGTAACTGATAGTTATGAGATTATCCTTGTTGATGATGGCTCTCCTGATAAGAGCTATCAGAGAGCTCAAATTATTCACGAATCTAATAATAAAATTAAACTAATTCAGCTATCTAGAAATTATGGGCATCATCGAGCTATGTATGCAGGGATTCAGCACTCTAAAGGAGAGCTAATTTTTTTAATCGACTCTGATCTGCAAGAGCAACCAGAAGCTTTTCCAGATTTTTATAATTTACTTTCTCAGCAAAAAGACTTAGATGCGGCGATTGGCATTCAGGAGAGCAGACAAAGATCTCTTTTGGATTGGATTTCTGTTTTATACTATCAATTTTTTAACAAATTATCTGACGAAGCCTATCAAGAAGAAAGTCAAATGACGGTAAGGTTGATGCGTAGAAATTTAGTCAATGCTTTTTTGGAATACAGAGATAAAGAGATTTATTTTGCTCCATTATTTTCACTAGCAGGCTTTAATCAAACTTTTTTTCCACAAAAAAAACTCTCAAAGAGAAAGACTACTTATACACTAGCAAAAAGGTATAACATTTTTATAAATGCTATTTTAAGCTTTTCATCTAAGCCCCTATATTTTGTTTTCTACTCAGGTATTTTGACAACTTTGGCTGCTTCTTTTTTTGTTAGTTATATAGTGCTTGCCAAATTATTTTCTTACCCAGTCGCATCAGGCTGGTCTAGTTTGATGGCTTCTATTTGGTTTTTAGGCGGCATTATCATTACTTTCATAGGTCTAGTTGCTATATACATAAATAAAATTTACATAGAGATTAAAGACAGGCCTTTATACAGCATAAAAAAATTAGAGGGCTTTTCTGATGAATAAAACTTTATTTTTTATTTGCGGATAAATTTCTTAATAAATATAAATGCTTAGTCAATTAAAGAGCCTTGGTGAGATGTTTAGGTATAGTTCAGTGGGGCTCCTTCACAACATTTTGGGTTTTTCCTTTTATATTATTCTTACCTATATAGGGCTAAAGCCTGAATATGCTGTAACTATACTTTATCCCTTGGGCGTAATATTTAGTTACTATGGCAATGTAGCTTTCACATTTAAATATAATGGCAACTCTTCAAGTGCCAAATTAAAATTTTTTCTTGCTCACTTATTAGGATATTTAATCAATATAACTCTTTTATATATTTTTGTTCAGCAACTGATGTATCGACATGAATTAATACAGTTATTCTCAATATTCATAATTGCGATATACCTATTTTTGGCTTCAAAATTTTTTGTTTTTAAAAATATTACCAAGGAACATGGAAAGTAATTAGTGATTTTTCTGTAGAACTTTTGATTATTTAACAGACCAAAAAGATTTTAGTAGGCAATTGCAATACATAAACCATATTATTTTTATTACAATTTAAAATCATGATCCCTAAACCTGATGTAAAATTCTTTGGTGGGCTATAGGTTTTAAGATTCTAATGGTAAAGAAGTTATGATTGGGTTTAATAAAGCATATACATCAGGCAAAGAGCTTGAATATATTAAAGAGGCAGCAATAAAAAAACAGCTTGCAGGCGACGGATTTTTTACGTCTAAATGTAGCGAATGGTTGGAGAGTGAAATTTCTTGCACTCGTGCTTTGCTAACCCATTCTTGCACAGCAGCTCTTGAAATGGCGGCAATTCTTGCCAATATCAAAGAGGGTGATGAAGTTATTATGCCTTCCTTCACTTTTGTCTCCACGGCAAATGCATTTGTATTGCGTGGCGCAACGCCTGTTTTTGTTGATGTCCGCGTTGATACTTTGAATATTAATGAGAGTCTGATTGAGGCGGCAATCACCTCAAAAACTAAAGCAATTGTTCCTGTTCATTATGCAGGAGTTCCATGTGAGATGGATGTCATCATGGATATTGCTCGTAAATATAATCTATTGGTAATAGAGGATGCTGCTCAGGGTATTCTGTCTACTTACAAGGGAAAACCACTTGGTTCTATTGGAGATATAGGTTGTTTAAGCTTTCACGAAACAAAGAATATCATTTCTGGTGAGGGTGGAGCGATATTGCTGAATAATGATACTTTTACCAAAAGAGCAGAAATTATCAGAGAAAAAGGAACAAATAGGGCTAGTTTTATGAACGGAGAGGTATCTAAATATTCTTGGGTGGATATTGGGTCCTCTTTTCTTCCTGGTGAGCTTACTGCGGCATTTCTTTGGGCCCAGCTTCAAGAAGGACGTCTAATAACTGCAAAGAGAAGAGAAATATGGGATTTTTATCATAAAATATTTCAAGATCTTGAAAGTACAAAGAAGATTAAAAGACCAACAATTCCTGAAAATATTTTTCATAATGGCCATATTTATTACATCCTGCTTAGCAGTAATAGCAAAAGAGATGAATTTATCGAATCTATGAAATCAAAAGGAGTGCATTGCGTTTTTCATTATTCTCCACTGCATAGCTCAAAAATAGGTAAGCAACTTGGTCGTATTTCGGGAGATCTTTCTATTACAGATGATATTTCATCAAGATTAGTTAGGCTTCCAATTTGGCTTGGAATTGATCAAATTAAAGTCTCGCAATGTGTTCGCGACTCCCTTACATAGAATAATCATCAATCTGAAATTCTATTTCACAGGTCTTTTCTATTGCACCCATTATTAAAATGTTTTTACTTTTCAGAGTATTAAAATCTGGTAGCGCTTGATAATACTGAATATATTTAATCTGCTTTGAGTTATTGTTAAAAACTGCATTATTCATTGCAACTTTTGCTAAATATGTAATTTTATCTTTGTGCTGATTGAAAATACAGCCATTCGTCCCTATGGCTAACCTCCTAAAATATAAACTCTTTCCAAAATATACTCTATCAGAGTCATGAATAAATCCTCTTGAACCATCATAGTTAAAAACTGGTAAGAGCTTGCCTTCAGAGTCTTCAAGCACAAACCATGTTGTAGACATTAAAAGGTCTTCTGTATTAAATACACTTATAGGAGCAATGCCATACACATGAGCAGTCGCTGGAAAAAGATATGGTATTGATTTTCTGATGGGGTTCTCAAATAAAAATGGAGTGGGGATGGTTATGAAATAAATAAAACCAAGAAGAAGAACATGGAACATAAAACCTTTTTCTAGCTGGCTGGAACCAGATGACTTAGTATTTACAAGGTGGGCAGTCTGAGGACTTGGAATTTCACAAACGCCAAATAAGCTTCTTCTTCTTTTTGCTATGAAGCTATACACCATTGGACCGATCTTAAAAAAGAATCCTAATAGAAATACTGGATATAATGGAAGCAATAGAAAGATTTTTTTACTAAGAAAAAAATACATATTATAACCATAAGTTATCTTGTTATTATTTTGGTCTACAGCATACAAATCATTTAAAGCTTCCTCATGCGAAACTCCAAGTTTTTCAAGAGATTTAAAATGCTTTGAAAGAGGCTTTGTTTCAATGCGATTAAAAATATCTACTGCACAAAGAAACCGTAAAGTTTTATCGCATAAATTGCATTTATCATCGTAGTATATTTTAATCTCCTTGAGCCCCCTTAACCCATATCTAGCAGGCCAAAATAAGGCTAGCCACATGATGATCTCTATCTCTCCCAGGCTACCAAGACCAATAAAAAATGTTGATAGTATAAAAAATAATAATCCCCACCCAATAACAAAAGCTCTAAATAATCCGCCAATTAGCACGAATGGAACTATGCATGCGTACCAAGCAATCATTACATACAATGAAATACGCGATAACAGCACCGCATTTGGAGAGCTCTCAAATATTAATCTGAAGGTCTCATAAAAAGGTGACATATAACTGCTTGTGAGGAGTAAAGGCGCTACCAGCCCTGTCATCCAAGCTGACTCATTTAAGTGAGTTGCAAGTGAATAAATACACACCAGGGAATACATGAACAAAACAATAGATCTGTATAAAGCTAAGGCTGAGTGATTTGGAATATCTTTGCGATAAAGAAGCCACGGTCTAGATTTTTGAAAATAACCAATAATGTTTGAATCTATTGAGAGATACCTCCCTGCTTGCGCAAAAATCAGAAGAAAAGCTAGCATTGTGGCAACATCATTTCCAAGCGTTGCACTTAGTGTAATCTTTTCCCCAACCTGCCAAGCAATACCTATAAAAAAAATAAGAACATATTGGGTAAGAAATCCAATTAATAAAAAAATTCCAGCAATAAGCTCCACAAGGTACACAAGGCCCTCGAGCCCAAATTGCTCATCAGGTAGTAAATATACCCAACCATTCCAGGACCTTATTAATAGAATGATAGCGAAAAAAATCCTGAGTACGCCAAAGAAATTAAAGTAAGTTTCCGAGTACTCAGGAAATGCTTTGCGGGTTAGATAGTTTGAAAACCTATCCATTAAATTTTTAATAGTTTCAGACCTGCTAAAAATTTGTGCAAAGATAAACGTTGCAACAAAAAAAATAAAAATATATAAAAAAGTAATTTTCATAATTAGTATTATAATTGTTTTGTATAAATTGTTTTCACTTACATTACTCTAAAAAATTTGGAGACCCGCATGACCGTCAATCAAGAATACATTGATCATTACTTAAGAATTGGAAAAGTCTATCCATCCATCTTAGCTCTAAAATTATTCTTAGGACATAATCCTAATTTTTCTTTTAAAACTCATGATTTGCGCGGAAAGAAAATATTAGACATTGGTTTTGGTGACGGAAGAGATTTAGCCTTATTTTGTGAATTAGGAATGGATGTGTATGGTACTGAGGTAGATCCAGATGTTGTAAAACATACTGCTTCTAAATTTGAAAGTTACGGTTTATCTGTGTCACTTCAATCAGGAGTCAACAGAGAAACAGGCTTTGAAGATGGGTTGTTTGATATTATATATGCATCTGCATCCATCTATTACTTGTTGGATGAAAACCATAGAATTCATGAAACATATGGCCATTGCGCAAATATTCTAAAGACTGATGGATATTTTGTAGGCAGTGTTTCCTGTGCTGATAACCATACTACGGCTGACGCTATTAAATTGGATAGCAATAGATTAATTTTAGAAGATTCTTTCTATCAGTTCAGAAAAGGCCAGTATTACCATGTATATAATTCTCAAGAGGAGCTTAAGAATGATCTTGAAGCAGCAGGCTTTAAGACTATTGCTATTACGAATTATGATGTAGATTGGTTCGGGACAAGGGAAACACTGTTTTTGTTTGTGGCAAAAAAAAATTAAGGCACATTGCATAAGTCTATTAACCCAAGATTTATTAAATATTTATACAGTGTTGTAATAGCTCTTTAATGGAACAAATAAACACTCTGAAGAAACTAATGCTAGATATAGAGGGTCATGCTCTATCTGATGAAGAGGTTAGTTTTTTAAGCAATCCTTTTGTTGCTGGAGTTATATTATTTGCTAGAAATATTTCATCAAGATCACAGGTCCAATCTTTGTGTGATGAGATCAAGTCTATTAATTCAGAGTTACTCATAGCAGTTGATCAAGAGGGTGGCAGGGTGCAGCGTCTAGAAAGCGGCTACACCAAGCTTCCCTCAATGCATCAATTAGCTAGGTATTGCACACAAGATAATTTTGTCAATATCAGCTTAGCTCAAGAAATAGGCTGGCTTATGGCATCTGAGGTTATTGCTTCAGGGATAGATCTTAGCTTTGCGCCCGTCCTTGATCTTGATCTCCAAAGAAGCTCTATAATTGGGGACAGGTCATTTGGAGATTTACCAGAGACAGTAATTGAAATAGTAAGTTTTTTTATCGATGGGATGAATGAAGCTGGGATGAGTGCCGTCGGAAAACATTTCCCAGGGCATGGTGGCATTCATGCAGATAGTCATTTAGTTCAGGCCGAGGATTTCAGGACAATCGAAACTATAGAACAACATGATTTATTGCCTTTTAGCGCTTTAAAAGAAAAATTAGGAGGGATTATGACCGCTCATATATCCTTTCCAAACATTGATAGCAAAACTGCAACTTTTTCAGAGTTCTGGCTTTCAGAAATACTTAGAAATAAAATACACTTTCAAGGAGTAATTTTTAGCGATGACCTGACGATGAAAGGGGCTGATTCGGCTGGCTCAATAGCCCAAAAAATTGTGCAAGCTTTTGATGCTGGCTGCAATATCGTTTTAATATGTAACGATAGGAATGCAGCTATAGAAGCTCTGAATTTCATGGAAGAAAATACTTTTCTATCGTCCGATGATCTGAATGTGTTAAAGCCTACCCAATCAATTTTGTGGGATGACTTGGAAAAGGATCCAAGGAGACTCAGCGCTAACAATCAGATCAATAAAATTCTTTCGAGCCATATATGATTTCACTTCCCGATATGGTTGATCTTCACTCTGATTCTATTCAAGTTGGAAGGCTAAAGCTCACTTCATATGGTCAGAAGCCTAATATGTCAGGAGAGATTTATACAGTTACATGCACAGATGATAATTCTATTGTGAAGTCCGTATTATCAGGAGATGGACAAAATAAGATATTGGTTATTGATGCTTCTGGAGTATCCCATGCCTCTATGGTTGGAGACCAAAT